>JAEEGL010123239.1_pt1 | contig 12219 bp, 10 predicted proteins | sample 9134231 | NCBI WGS metagenome assembly JAEEGL01 (sample SAMN16246548, study PRJNA631951) | gut metagenome | biome: gut microbiome; feature: rumen; material: fiber-attached | host: Bos | place: Iran: Karaj | collected 2018-10
CGCGCGTTCGTGACCATGAAATTCACCGCGTCCGGCGTGATCTTCTCGGCCGCCATGACCAAGTCGCCTTCATTCTCGCGGTTCTCATCGTCCGTCAGCACGATCATTTTGCCTGCGGCCAAATCGACCGCCAACTCTTCTATGGTATTGAACATGGAACCTCCAATGGGCACGCTGGACTGCTTACGGCGAAAACCGTTATGATTAACCAAAACAAATAATATAGTCCGTTTTGCAAAATATGCTCAATTTTCTGCAGAAAATCCATCTTCACCATTCCATACCATATCCATATCGAAAAATACTTGTCTCAACAGAAAAAAGCACTATATTATTTATTTGCGTTTTCCATTATTTATAGTGGTAAAGAAAAACCACCCGTCAACATCCACAATATCAACCACGTAACCATGAAACTCTCACAACTCGTCGGACAGCGCCTCAAAGAAGCCCCGAGAGACGCGCAGACCATCTCCCATATCTATCTCATCCGCGGCGGCTACTGCCGCCCTGTCGCCACCGGCCTTTTCACCCTGCTCCCGCTCGGCTATAAAATCACAGACAAAATCAAGGCCATCATCCGCGAAGAGATGAATCGCATCGGTGGGCAGGAAATCCAAATGCCTGTTGTCCTTCCGGCAGATCTCTGGAAGGAAAGCGGTCGTTATGAAAAGGTCGGCCAAGAGCTCCTCCGTTTTACAGACCGCAACGGAAAAGATATGATTCTCGGCATGACACATGAAGAGGCCGTCGTGCAGGTCGCCCGTACGGAACTGACGTCCTACAAGCAACTTCCGACGATGCTTTATCAGATTCAGACGAAATATCGTGACGAAGCACGCCCACGCGCAGGCCTCATCCGCGTCCGCGAATTCATCATGAAAGACGCCTATTCCTTCCATACGTCACAGGCCTCCTTGGAAGAGCACTACGCGAAAGAACATGAAGCCTACGTCCGCATCTTCAAGCGGATTGGTCTGAAACGCTGCCTCTCCATCCTGTCGGACTCCGGCATGATCGGTGGCGCCATCTCCCATGAATTCATGGCCATCGCGGACTGCGGTGAAGACACCATCTTCGTCTCCCCCAACGGCGAATACAAGGCCAATCGCGAAATCGCCACGTCCCGTTTGAACTACGTGAAGGAAGATCCCAAACCGCTCCAAGAGGTCGAAACGCCCAACTGCAAGACCATCGACGATTTGGCGAAGTTCCTTGGAATCAAGCCCGAACAGACCTGCAAAGCGGTCTTCTACAAGCATTTCGACGGCACGCTCATCTTCGCCTGCATCCGCGGCGATCTCGAAATCAACGAAGCAAAACTCAAGAAGATCACACAGTCGCCCGAAATCGAATTCGCCAACGACGCGTTGATCGAAGACGCAGGCGCCGTTCCGGGCTTCGCGTCCATCCTCGGCATCAAACCGACGGACAAGATCCGCATCGTTGTGGACCACTCCGCCGCCGAATCCTCCAATCTCGTCGTCGGCGCCAACAAGAAAGACGTCCACTGCCTCAATTTCAATTTCGACCGCGACGTTCTGCCGGAAGACAAGGCGAAAATCATCATCGATGACATCGCCACCGTCCGCGAAGGCGACCCCTGCCCCGTCACAGGACAGCCGTTGCAGATGCTGAAGGGCATCGAAGTCGGCAACATCTTCCAGCTTGGCACGAAATATTCCGAGCCCATGGGCTGCACATATTTGGATGCCGATGGCAAGGCGAAGCCCATGATCATGGGTTGCTACGGCATCGGCGTCGGCCGCGCCATGGCATCCGTCATCGAACAGTGCCATGACGACCACGGTCCCATCTGGCCCATGACCATCGCTCCGTTCCAAGTCCACATCATCGGCCTTAACCACAACCAGCCGGAAGTCCAGACCGCCTGCCAGAAACTCTATGACGACCTGCAGGCCGCCGGAATCGACGTCCTCTACGACGACCGCGGCGAAAAGGCCGGTTTTGCCTTCGCGGACGCCGATCTCATCGGTATCCCGCTTCGTATCACCATCTCTCCCAAGACGTTGGCGAACAACCAGGCGGAGTTCAAACATCGCGAAGACGGAAAGAATTTCCAGCTTATCGCCCTCGACGGCATCGTCGATTTCATCAAACAGCAAATCAAAGCGGAACTTGACAAATACAACGTCTGAAAACCATGCGTTTTTTCTTAATCGCTCTCCTTTCATTCTCTTTAACCATCATCGCAGAAGAAGCCATGAAAGACACCATCACCATCATCTCATACAATATCCATCACGGCGAAGGGATGGACGGCAAACTGGATTTGCAACGCATCGCGGATGTCGTCAAACGTGAAAATCCAGACGTCGTCGCCTTCCAGGAAGTCGATGTAAAGGTCAAACGCTCTGGAAAAATCGACGAAGCGACCATTCTCGGCGAACTGACTGGCTACAAGCCGTTCTTCGGCAAATCCATCCCGCTGACAGGCGGTGCCTACGGCAACGCCATCATCGCGAAAGATCCGGAAGCCGTTCTCGTCAAGCACATTCCGTTGCCCGGCAAAGAGCCGCGCTGCATGTTCGCCGTCCAGGCCAAAAGCGCAAAAGGCACGCCTTTCGTGTTCGCCTGCACGCATTTGGATCTTGACGAAGGAAACCGCGTGAAATCCACGGAAATCATCGCGGAATGGGTCAAAGAGCTTGGCAAACCCGCCATTCTCGTCGGCGACATGAACTGCACGCCGACATCCGCCCCCTACAAAGCGTTCGCCGAAACATGGGACGCCGCATGGGGAGACAAGCCGCTGCCGACCTTCCCCGCCGGCAAACCGCGTACGTCCATCGACCACTGCTTCACCTACCCCAAACAGGCTTGGGAAGTCGTGGAAACAAAAGTCGTCGAAGAATTGGTCGCCTCTGACCACCGCCCCATCAAGGTCACCCTTATCCTTAAGTAACCATCAAAGGCTCAGACTATGACTGAATGCCGCATCTACAATACATTGGGCAATCTTCTGGCCACGTTTGACACCACCAACATGCCGCCGGTCATCACGATTGGACGCTCGTCCAAATGCACGGTTAGCCTCAAAGGCGTGGCAGACACCACCGTCAGCCGTGAGCATCTCGTCATGGAACGCATGCTCAACAAATGGACCATTACCAACAAAAGCCGTTTCGGCATGTTCAAATCCGGTGTCAAATATGTCACAACGGAACTGGAGGAAGGCGATATCATCCGTTTCACCAAGCTCTTCCTCTGCTATGGAACGACCGCCCGTCCTGCACCATATGATATCTCATGGACTATCGAAGGCGAAGAAGCCCCGCAACGCGCCGCCCTGTGGCCAGGCTTGAACTCCATTGGCGCATCCAATGACAACTACATCACCGTCCGCACGCCGGACGTTTCGCGTATCCACGGATATATCAACGTCTTGAGTGACCGTATCACCTATCGGCACGCCGCCGCGGACAACCCGTCCTTCATCAATGGAGAACAAATTTTCGGCAGCGATCCAGTCCAGATCAAGCCAGGAGACGTCCTCACGATGGCCGAAACATCCGTCACACTCGTGGACGCATACCGCATGCAGACGAATTCCGCCAGCGCCATCGCGCAGGCCAAGATGCATCAGAAATCCACCGTCTCCCGAGGCGGCTATATCTTGATGGTGACACTCATCGCCATGGTTGTCATCATTTTCATCGTCATGGCTCTCGTCCTATATCAAATCACCCAGCAATAACAACTTAGCCACTACTTCCGTGACGCCTTCCTCTTTGGACAACTCGAACCCACTTTCCGCCGAAGACTCCCAGAAAACGGCGGAAAGCATGTCGTCATCCAAACGCGGGGCGGATCTTTACATGCGGCAAATTGCTGAGTATCCGCGGCTTACGGAACAAGAGGAGCTTCACTACACACGGCAGTTCTTCGAACAGACACAGAATTTCATCGCAGAACTGAAAAAGCATACGGGCCTCATTCTGTATGCCTTAGATGAACTTGACCAACGGAAAAACGACGTCCGTATCGGCAATTTCATTGATCTGACGGAAGCCCATGATGCCGCATTCGTCAGGACGCAATTGCCGATCATTGTTGAACAGTTGAGGGAACTGCCGCAGGATGACGACTACGCGGCCCGTTTCCAGAAAAACGTTGACGCGCTGTCGTTGCGGCCAGCCTTCTTCGAACACTGCCATCAGCTCCTCCAACAGGACGATGTCCGCCGGAAGTTTATCTCGGACGACAATTGGGCGGAAGTTAAAAACCGCCTCGACGCCTGCGAAAAATCCCGCAAGGAGGCGTCATCCATTCTCGTCGAACGCAGCCTCCGGCTCGTCATCACCATCGCCCAAAAGTACGTCCGCGACGGCGTAGCCCTATCGGATCTCATTCAGGAGGGCAATCTTGGGCTCATGAAAGGCGTCGAAAAATTCGACTACCGTCTAGGCTACAGACTGTCCACATATGTGACCTATTGGATCACGCAGGCGATTACGCGTTCGCTGACGAATACCAGCCGTATCATCCGCATCTCCGCCAGTACGTTGAAGCAAATCTCCGCCATCAAGGCGGCCGCCGCGCAAATCCAGCAGGAGACTGGCGAAGAAGCCACGACGGAAGCCATCGCGGATGTCGTCGGACTTTCGCACGCGCGCGTCAGCGCCCTTCTGAAAATGGCGGAACAGCCCATCTCCCTCCAAGCAACGGTCGAAGAAAACAAACATCTGGAGGATACCATTCCGGACACGAACACGCCAGTTCCCAATGCGGAGGCCGACTTCGCCTCTCTGAAGGCCTCCATCCAAAAGGCGCTCGCCAATCTGAATGACCGTGAACGCTTTGTCATCATCAGGCATTTCGGACTGGATGAAAAAGAGCCCATGAACCTCCAGCAGATCGGCGGGTTGCTCGGCATTACGAAGGAAGGCGCTCGATTAATCGAAGTTTCTGCCATCCAAAAGCTTAAGAGTCCGGAAAGCCTCCGTTTTTTCGAAGGATACAACTAATATTCGCTTTCCGCTGTCCGACCGATCGCACAAACAATCATCGGCCGTCATCCATACCCAAATTTTCTCACACCCATGCCAGAATTCATTAAAATATTCGGTGCCCATCAGCACAATCTGAAAGGCTTCGACCTTTCCATCCCACGCGATTCACTGACCGTTATCACAGGCCTCAGCGGCTCAGGAAAATCCTCCCTCGCCTTCGATACGCTCTATGCCGAAGGACAACGCCGCTACGTCGAATCACTTTCCGCATATGCGCGAATGTTCCTCGATCGCATGCAGAAACCGCAAGTTGATCATATTGAAGGACTTTCTCCAGCCATCGCCATCGAACAGCGTTCCGCCTCCAGTTCGCCACGATCAATCGTCGCGACAACGACGGAAATCTATGACTATCTGCGACTTCTGTACGCGCATGTCGGCACGCCGCACTGCCCGCACTGCGGCCGCGTCATCCATCCGCAGTCTGCAGACGCCATCTGCCGCAAGATTGACGCCCTGCCCGCCGGCCTCAAAATTATGATTCTCGCCCCCTACGTCAACGGACGAAAAGGCGAACACGTCGAAATCATTGAAAATATCCGTAAAGACGGCTTCGTCCGCATTCGTCTGGACGGTGAAATCAAATCATTGGACGACAATTTCAAAATCGCCAAGACGAAACGACATACGATCGAAGCCGTCGTGGACCGTCTCGTCACGGGCAAAACGAACGGCACGCGTCTCACGGATTCCGTCGAACTCGCGTTGAAAAAAGGCGACGGCATCCTGAATCTTCTTGTGGAAGATCCGACGGCGCAAGGCGGCTGGCGGGAAGAACAGCTCTCCGAACATCTTGCCTGCGTCCATTGCGGCGTCTCCTTCGGCGAACTCCTCCCGCGAAATTTCTCCTTCAACAGCCCCTTCGGAGCCTGCCCTGAATGCGACGGCATCGGGGCCAAGCTCGTCTTCACACCGGAAGCCGTCGTTCCCGATCCAACGCTTTCCATCAAAGATGGCGCTATCCCGCTATGGCGGCGCGGCGGCCATCGTCAAATATTGCTCTACAATCACTATCTCCGCTGTCTTGCAAAGCAGTACGGGTTTTCCTTAACGACTCCATGGCAGGATATTCCAGAAGCCACACGGCAGATTCTCCTCTACGGTTCGGGCACGGAAATCGTCATTTTCGACGCGTATATGCACGGCCGTCTCCACGAATGGCGCAAGCCCTTTGAAGGCATCATCCCGAACCTCCTCCGCCGTTTCGCCGAAAGCGAATCAGAAGACGTCCGCGAACGGCTACAGGAGCAGATGACCTTCGTCAAATGCCCTGTCTGTAACGGCGCACGTCTCAAGCCTGAATTTCTCGCCGTCACCATCAACGATTTGAACATCCATCAGTTCTGCTCGCTTTCCATCGACGACGCATATGATTTCATCCGAAATCTGAAGCTTGACGGCAGCAAATTGACCATCGCCAAAGATCTTATTAAGGAGATCTCTGCACGTCTTGGTTTTCTCAAGTCAGTCGGCCTCAACTATTTGACGCTCAACCGCGAATCTGGCTCGCTCTCTGGCGGCGAAGCGCAACGCATCCGTCTTGCTTCGCAGATTGGCTCCGGCCTCGTCGGCGTTCTCTATATTTTGGACGAACCGAGCATCGGCCTCCATCAGCGGGACAACGATAAATTGATCGCCACGCTCACACGTCTCCGCGATCTTGGCAATACCGTCATCGTCGTCGAACACGATCTCGACACGATGCGCGCTGCCGATTTCATCGTCGATCTCGGCCCTGCCGCCGGCGAACACGGCGGCCATCTGGTCATCGCAGGCACGCCGGACGAAGTCCGCGCATGCAAAAATTCCGTCACTGGGCAGTTCCTTTCTGGTGAACGCAATATTCCCATCCCGAAAAAACGCCTTCCTGGCAATGGAAATTTCATCACCGTTCGCGGCGCGGCGGAAAACAATCTGAAGCATATCGACGTCACCTTCCCGCTTGGCACATTTACTTGCGTGACAGGCGTTTCCGGCTCCGGCAAATCAACGCTCGTCAATCGCATCCTCAATCGCGCCATCAATAAAAAGCTTGGCATCAAAACGGACGAGCCCGGCCAATACGATTCCATTGAAGGCCTTGAACACATCGATAAGATGATTGTCATCGACCAGTCGCCCATCGGCCGTACGCCACGCTCCAATCCCGCCACTTACACGGGCCTGTTCGATACGATCCGCCAAATTTTCGCCATGACGCCAGACGCGAAAGTCCGCGGCTACGGGCCAGGTCGTTTCTCCTTCAACGTGAAAGGTGGCCGTTGCGAAGAATGCCATGGCGACGGTATCCAAAAGATTGAAATGCAGTTCCTTCCAGACGTCTATGTGCCTTGCGAGCAATGCCATGGCATGCGATACAACCACGAGACATTGAACGTCCGCTACAAAGGCCTCAACATCTACGAAGTCCTCGAACTGACCGTCAGCCAAGCCTGCGACGTTTTTGAAGCCATTCCCAAAATCCGCTCACGTCTTGAAACATTACGCGACGTCGGCCTCGGCTACATCCATCTCGGACAGCCCGCCACGACGCTTTCCGGCGGCGAAGCGCAACGCGTCAAACTCGCAACGGAACTCGCCCGCAAGCCTGTCGGACATACCTTATATATATTGGACGAACCGACGACCGGCCTTCATGTCGCCGACATTGAACAGCTACTGAAAGTGTTGCAGACGCTTCGCGACCAAGGCAACACGATTCTCGTCATCGAACACAATCTTGACGTCATCAAAGTGGCCGACCACATCATCGATCTCGGTCCGGAAGGCGGCAACATGGGCGGCACCGTCGTCGCACAAGGCACGCCCGAACAAGTCGCAAAGGTAAAATCCTCCTACACCGGCCAATTCTTGAAAGAGATTTTGAAAGGATAAGAGGTCCCGCTTGCGTCCAGCCTGCGGGAGATGGTCCCGCTTGCGTCCCGCCTGCGGGCAGGGTGGTCCAGTGACAGCGATGGAAAAGACTTTCCCAAACAACTCTTGCAACAAAAAAGTACGCAGAGACATGCCTTTGCCTAACTGCGACAGCATGAAAACTACAAAATAAATTATATATGATATCTTTTTTCAAAAAAGAAAATTTGCATTTATACAAATATAGCATATTCTATTAATAAGATATTTTTCGATGAACTAATGTGGAGGATATGGAAAACATGGGCATTCAGAAACCAATAAGTTATGGTAAGCCGTGTTTGACGGATTTACCGCCTGAACTTGGACGCATGGTGATTGATGCAATCATCCATTCAGAACCATCTGACCATACGCAATTGAAAAAGGACTGCAAGCGTATCAATAGGCAACTAGCCCGAATCGGAGCCAAGGGAAACGGGAATGAAGCTGCCGGAAAGTGACATTCTGAAATGCGTCCATATAGGGGATTCGCCGAAATACATGGCCGATATAGACTCATTTGTGGTCCATCATCGGGAAACAGGTAAGGGCTTGGAATTGTATTTCAAGCAATATGCTCTTCAAGATGAACATGATGACCGGATAAGAACTTATATCGTGCGCCATAAAGTAACAGATGAATGTGTGGGCTATTTTTCTCTGAAGGCTGGATTAATCGCGCTCAATGAGAAAAAGGTATCGGGGAATGTCTCTTTTGACACACTCCCTGGCGTTGAACTAGCCAATTTCGCCATAAACAAGTCCTTTGCAGAAAAATACAATAGCCATGGATTGGGCAAGGTTTTATTTCTTGATTTGATTGCACCTTTTGTCACTAAACTTTCAGACTATCTTGGCATCTACATGATTTATCTTTTTGCCTTGCCATATGGAAAACTGATGTCAACCTACGAAAGCTATGGTTTTAAGCGCTTACCCGCATTGGCTGAACAAGAACTACATAAACGAATCAAGCCAGCTTATGACCGCTCATGCTTCTTTATGTATCAAACACTCAGAGATTTGAAAAATTGAGCTTCAACGGCTAATGTTGCACTATGATTGTGACAATTACTTTTTGTGCATTTCGTTAACAATCGTATAAAATGCAACCCTCTCAACCACTGATCACTAGCCACTGACCACTAACCACTAATCCCTATTCCTTCACCACCACCATCCTACATGGCTTGCCTTTTGGAATTTTCCAACGGCGGCCCGACGCATCCAAAAGCATCAACGCGTCGTTCGTAATCGCCAAAACCTTCACGCCGCCGCCGCTTTCACCCACGCCTAACGCATAATTTTCCGTATCCGTTTTCGATGTCTGGATAGAAAACACCGCGACCGTCTTGCCGCTGTTATTTACATTCATGAACGAATAATTTGCCAGGCCGACGACTTTTTGCGGCCCTTGCGGCGCCGCAGGCTTCGGTTCTTCTACAACTTCCTCCACGGCAGGTTGTTCAACAACTTCTTCTTTCAGCGGTTCTGGCGGCGGCGCCACAACTGGTTCAGGCTTTTTCACAACGACTGGCTTCGGCGGCTCCGGTATCGACAGGCCTGAAGAAAACGGATTCCGACCAATCGTCGTCTCCGCATTTCCGTTCCGTAAAAATGCAAATGCACTCCCCTTCAGCTTTAAAGGACGGTTGACGGAAACTGCCCCGCGACCGAATGTCCATCCATCCGTCGAACGATAGGATAACGCGACAATCAGAAGCACCGTCGCCAACAGCAATGTGACGCACAACGCGACCATTTCCCATTCGCGCTTCAATATTTTTTTCAGTTCATCCATGATTTTCTTCCATTTTGACGCCAAAACACCGCCATAAACGCGTTTTTTTGATAAACGCCTATTGAAATATTTTGGTTATGGCTTTAAGGTAATGGTTGTTTTCAATACTGGCAAATTGTTTCCTCAAGTTTTAACCAACACAACAACAGGAGATTTACATGGCTGGCACATTTAGATTCACTTTTGGCCCGTGGAACATTCATGAAGGCGCGGATCCGTTCGGTCCCGATGTACGCGAACCGCTGACGTTCGATCAGAAACTGCCGCTGTTCAAGAAGCTCGGCTTCGACGGCGTTCAGTTCCATGACGACGACGCAGTTCCCGAAATTAACGGCAAGACGCCCGCCCAGATCGCCGCTGTTGCGAAAGAACTTCGCAAAAAACTCGACGGCGCAGGACTTTACGCGGAATTCGTCGCACCGCGTCTCTGGTTTGATCCGAAGACCATCGACGGCGGTTTCACATCCAACGACCCGAAGTGCCGCGCCTACGCAAAAGACCGCTTCAAGAAATCCATCGATATCGCTAACATCCTCGGCGCCAAGCTGATCGTCCTCTGGCTCGCCCGCGAAGGCACCTACATCCGCGAATCAAAGGATTCCTGCGTCGCCGTGCAGCGCATTGCCAAAGTCATCGACGAAATGCTCGAATACGACAAGAAGATCAAAATCGCCATCGAGCCGAAGCCCAACGAACCCGTTGACCACGCCTACATTCCGACGACCGGCCATGCCATCGCTCTCGGTATGCTGACCCGCGATCCGAGCCGCGTCGGCGTCAACATCGAAAGTGCGCATGCCATTCTCGCCAATCTCGATCCATCGGACGAAATGGGTTACGCCCTCGCCCACAAGAAACTGTTCTCCGTCCATCTCAACGATCAGAACGGCCTCAAGTTTGATCAGGACAAATCTTTCGGTGCCGTCGATATCCGTCGTGCCTTCAACCAAGTCCGCATTCTCGATCAGCACAATTACGGCAAAAACGGCGAATCTGTCGGTCTGGATGTGAAGGTCATGAGAACGCAGAAACAGAACGCCAACTTGAAGCACCTCTCTAACTCCATCACGCTCTTCAATGAACTGCTCGCCATCTCCCGCGGCCTCGACCAGAAGAAGATCGACAAGCTCATTGCCGACCGCGACTATGAAGAGCTCGAACTGCTCATCATCCACGCCCTCATGGGCAAGTGAGCTTAAAGCTTAAAGCTTAAAGCAAATACAAAAACAAAGAAGCGGAAAGCCAAAGGCCACAAACCTTTGGCTTTCCGCTTTTGATTTGTTAAGCGTTAAGTGTTAACCACTAACCACTGACCACTAACCACTGATCACTATGCAAGAGCCTTCTTGTACCACGCGATGGCTTCGTTCAGGCCACGGGCGAAGTCATAGTCGGGATCATAGCCCAAGAGGCGTTTCGCCTTGGATATGTCCGCGTTGGAATGCTTGATGTCGCCTTTGCGGTCGGGGCCGAAGTTCGGTTCGACATCGACGCCAAGCGCCTTCGTCAGCGTGTAATAGATGTCAATCAGATATTCGCGGCCACCGTATGCGACGTTGAAGGCCTCGCCGGAAGCCTCATCGGGAGCTAGGCAGGACTTCAGATTCGCCTCCACGACGTTTTCCACATACGTAAAATCGCGAGACTGCTTTCCGTCGCCGTTGATGGTGGGCCGTTCGCCCTTCAGCAGCTGCTTGATAAATTTCGGAATGACAGCCGCGTAGGCGCCATCGGGATCCTGCCGCCGTCCGAAGACGTTGAAATAACGCAAACCGATGGTGGGCAGGCCGTAATGACGCGAATACTGCTTGCCCCACTCTTCGTCGCAGCGTTTTGTCAAGGCGTATGGCGAGAGCAGATTGCCTTCGCGGCCTTCCGTCTTGGGGAGGTTCGGCTCGTCGCCATAGACGGAGGAACTGGAGGCATAGACGAACTTCTTCACGCCTTTCCGGCGGGCCGCCTCCATCATGTTCAGCGTGCCCATGATGTTGTTCGCGCAGTAGAAAAGCGGCATTTCGATGGAGCGCGGCACGCTGCCCCACGCGGCCTCGTTCATGACGTAGTCCATGCCGTCGCAGGCCGCCAGACACGTGTCCAGATCTTTAATGTCGCCTTTCATGAATTCATAATTCGGATTGTCCGCGAACAGATCCACGTTTCTCTGGAAGCCAGTCGAAAGGTCGTCCAGACAGCGGACCTTGTAACCGAGCTTGAGAATCGCCTCGCAAAGATTGGAGCCGATGAAGCCAGCCCCGCCCGTGACGAGAAAACGGCTTCCTTCCGGAAATTTCAGTGTCGCATATCCCATAATTATGAATTCCGCCCTAAATAATTAAGCATTAAGCATTAAGCATTAAGCATTGCTTAGAACCGCCAATACAAATATCCAGCCTTTTCGAATTTTGCGCGGTCCAGCAGGCCCTTGATGTCCAAGAGGACCTTCTTGCCGTCGCCGAACAGGGCGCCCATGCTCTTCGTCGTGAACGACTC
>JAEEGL011610033.1_pt1 | contig 12219 bp, 6 predicted proteins | sample 9134231 | NCBI WGS metagenome assembly JAEEGL01 (sample SAMN16246548, study PRJNA631951) | gut metagenome | biome: gut microbiome; feature: rumen; material: fiber-attached | host: Bos | place: Iran: Karaj | collected 2018-10
GTAGTACCTGCTAATAATACATTAAAGGTAACGGTTAAAGTTGATTATGATAAATTAGATTTAACTAAGTTATCTCCTAAGCAAGCACAGCATTTTTCTACTAAAGTAGATTATTCTCTTGATACTTCTTTAGAAAAAGTAAAAGAAGATATGCTTAGTAAAACATTTATTTGTAAATAAAAAAAGCTGATTAGAAGTGATTTGAAAAAAATCTACACAAAATAAAAAGTGTGTAGATTTTTTATATGTTAAAATTTAAGAAAGGAGAATAATATGGCAAGAGAATATCGAAATTTTTCTAGAGAAGAAAAAATTAAGGCAGTAAAGATGGTTTTAGAAGATGGTAAATCTCAAATGGAAGTAGAACGCTCAGTATTAGGTAAAAGAAAATGTACTGGGACAATTAACCGATGGATTCGTGAATATATTCAGGAAGGCGAAAATAATGCATTTAGAAAGAAGAAAGGCTTAAATAGATTAGAAAATAAAGAAGAAAGATTGAGATATGATATACTAAAAAAATTCGACGCCTTCCTGAAGGAGGAAATATCTACAAATTCAAATTCATCGAAAAATTTAAAGAAATATATCCAATAAATATAATGTGTGAAGAGTTAGAAATATCACGAGATTCATACTATAAATGGTTAAAGAGAAAAGATACAAAAAACAAATATGAATTAAATCATGATTCTTTAAAACCATTAATTCAAAAATATTATGATTTATCTAATGGCACAGCTGGATATAGACAAATTAAAGATCAATTAAAAGAACATGAAGGATTAGTTATAACTTATTATATGGCTTTCTTATTAAAATGTAAGATTATGAAACTACCTGAAGTTAGAAAGAAAAAGAAAAACAAAGGAAAATACACAGTTACTACAAAAGATAATGAAGTCAAATATACATATGAAAACATAGCTGAAAATATAAGTATAGATGATATTTATAAAGTTATATCTACTGATACAACTGAAGTAAAATTAGAACTAGATGGAAAACAAAATGTATCATTCTTCATAGATGCATATTCTTCAGAAGTACTGTCTTCATGTATAGGAAAATCACTAGATAATGATTTTATAGAATATAACTTAGATTTATTAAATCAAAGTAACTATAAATTAAAAGATGTAATACTACATTCAGATCGAGGAGGAATGTATAAAAGTGGAATATACAAAACAAAAACCGCTGAGATGAATCTAAAACCAAGTATGTCTGCACCTTACACGTGTACACATAATCCTTGGATAGAAACTCTCAACGGCCAATTTAAAGATTTCATTAAGAGAGATAATCCGAAGACTCTTAATGAACTACAAATTGCATTAAACAAATTTGTATACTACAATAATAACATAAAAATCAAAAATAAACTAAAATCCACACCGAAAAATTATCGATGTAGTCATGTTTAGAACTTTTTATTTAATGTAGAAATTTATCAAATCACTTCTGACACATCTTTTTCTTTAGTAACTTCTTTTTTTATTTGCCGTGATAAATCAATTTCAATTCTAATCCCCAGCATATTATCTCCAGACTTTTTAATTAGCTCAATCCCAGTTTTAATAATAAATGCAGATAAAAAAATACCAACATATGCTTCTAGACTAATATTAAATACTATATAAATAATAGCTGATATAAGTACAGAAATGGAAAGCACCGCATCATTAAAGGATCTGAACCACTAGCAACCAAAGAATCAGAATGTACCTCTTCGCCCTTCTTCTTAACATATATTCCAAGTATAAATTTAACAGCAATACCTGCACTTAAAATAACGATAGTTAACATACTATAATCAGCCATTTCAGTAGTATGAATTTTATTAATATTTGATAATAACATTTCTTTATTCATTAATATTCACTCCTACTTACCAGTTAAAATATACTTCTTAACTTAAGAATAACAGAAAAAGCAGATTTTTTAATCTGCTTTCTTATTATTTTATCATCTAAAAAACTCCAGCTATTTTTTCCAAACTACTAGAAGACAAATCAGTCATAACCCATTGACCTCTATCATTTTTATAATAATTAATAACTATAGAATAATCAACTGTATCTTTAGCCTTTTCCATTTGCTCTAATTTATAATTAATAACTCCAGCCTCATCCACATCTCCTTTTTCATTAACAAACTTATCTTTATGAGCAAATACATAACTATTTGCTTTTTCATATGCATCTTTCAAATCAATTACTGTAACTTGAATCGTAATATTAGAATCAACATCACCTACATATTCCTCTAAAATAGTATAATGAATATTACGATATTGTTTTTTTACCATTTCTTTATATCTTTGTTCTTGATAAGCATTCAAATTATCAGAAAAAGGATAGGTAATCTTACTCGTAATAGACTTATCTTCTTTTTGTATTTTTTCAAAATAAGACTCTGTCATACCAATAGGAGAAGTAGCCGTAACTCGATTCTTTATAAAGCCAATAATAATTCCTATAATTAGTAAAGATAAAAATATAATACTAACAAGAAGAATTCCTTTTTTATTCAATTTTAATTTAAATTTTTTCATACACTATCTCTCTCCTTTTACTTTCAAATCTTTAGCATTTTTAAACCATAAAATCAAAGCAACAAAAACACTAAACAATACAATCAATAATAAATATACAATATTAATATTATTTTTTACTTTATGATAAGTACTCTCCTTCATATAAAAACGCATTAAATAATTAGAAGTATAAATCTTATCATTTTCTGTAACTATTTCTTTTTTATCTCCTGATATTATACTACCCATATCCACTACATCATAACTATTCTTAACAGCATTGTAGTATGTAACATAAGAAGAATTAATAGAATTATTTGTCGACTTCTTTTCATTATCAGTATCACCAGAGAAGTAATTACCATCTCCATCGATATAAATAGGTTTTTCTTCCAATTTTTTCTGTAATTCAATACTTTCATCATAACTTTGAATTACATTATCATCAATAATGGATTTTTGGAATGCACTAGATGACTTAATATATTCAAAAATAGATATCTTTTCAGTAGCTTTTTCTACTACTTTCTCAGTACCAGTCCGATAATCAAATACAACTACTCTACCAGTATCATACATAACAACTACCATATTACTATTATTATTAATATTATGAGTCATATACTTAATATTAGCATTTGTAAATCTAGATGGTAATTGTATTTCATCTTTTAAGTTATAAATAATACCATTAGTACCAAGTACTGTAACAAAATTCTTATTACCAGATTTATCAATAATAACAGTATTTTTAACATTTTCCAAACTAGCATCAATAATTTCTAATGAACCATTTTGATAAAACAATTGACCATCATAATAAATATCTTGATCCTTTTTATGAATAACAGAATATTTATAGTAAGTATCAACCTTAGCTTCACCTATATCAAATTCAAATAAACTTATTATCTTACCAGTATCAGTTAAAGAATAATTATTACTTCGAGACTTAAATTCTTCTTTTTCTAAATCATAAATATCATAACTTTTAGTAAGTGCATACTTTCCATAAATATGAATATATTGATCACTAGTAGTTTTTATATTACCTTTTAACTTACCATCATAAATATAAGCATAAGTATTTTTGAAAGTAGTAACTGTGTTTACCAAATCTTCAGCTCCATAAGAATAAACTTTTTTATTCTTACCATCACTAAGAACTATCTTAATAGAAGAAGAATAATCATAGTAAAAACTATAAACTCTATGAGTTAAATAATTATCAAATACTAATTTTTGATTTTCATAAATTTCCATTTTAACAGAAGAATCCAAATCACTTAATTCAAAATTAATTGTATTAATACCACTACTATATACATCTAATGTAGGTAATTCATGATATACATCATTAATTCTTCTAAAAGAAGTATTGAAAGAAACAGTAGATGTTGGTAATTTAATTGGAATTTGGCCAGTAGCTGTTTTAACAAATGGATAGTAACCATTATTAATCAAATTACTACCGTTATAATCTGTAAACGTAAAGTAAGAAGTTGTAATACCATGAGAAGTATAATAAGATTGTGTTGCTAAATTATTAGCTGTAATTAATGTTAAATTAGAAATTGCATCATTTAGAAAAGCAATATCTCCAATTTTATCACCATTTAAAGTACATTGATCATAAACATAAAAACGTGGAAGGATTGAAGAAAGTTCCAAACTACTAGCAGAATTTTGCGGTAAAACAATTCCATATCTAGAACCAGTAGTAGTAATGGTACCAACTAAATAAACATTATAAAAGAACTTATCAAATAAAACATTTCCTGTTGCATAGCCAGCAAACAATGCTACATTATCTGAACCAACTATTTCACTATTCTCTAAAATAATTTCATGAACAACATCACTATAAGTAGAATCTGCCGCATCAACATTGTTAATATAACCATATACTCCACCAACATTAAATCCACTAGCATTAATCTTTACATTGATAGTTGAATAATAAAACCTACTATTTCGACCATTTCCTATTCCACCACCAACATTAGAAACTCCATTAATTTCAGTTTTGGTAACATAACTATAGCAATTTGTACCACTACCCGAACTATAACCAACTAAACCACCAGTACCACCAGTTCCCGAAGTCGTAATAACAGTATCTACAACACCATTATAGTAATTAGCATAACCACTTTTATATCCTTGAATACCACCAGTATAAACAGCACTAGTACCATAACTAGTTATTCTCGAATTACGAATATAACAATAATAAGCATCATATGCCCAACCAAATAATCCTCCTGTATATGTAACAGCATCATCCGTTATAACATCAATATCATCAGCTTCATAATAATAAGCATATCTATCCGCATTAGAACCAGCAATACCACCAACTCTTTCAGCTCCAGCTAAACCATGGACAGTTGAATGCGTAATAGTAGAATAATTAGCTCCTCCTACTCCATACAAACCACCTGTATAATTTTTACCAGTAACATTCAAATTATTACCAGTAACATAAAACCAACGAGTAGTAGCAGAATATCCACGATTCCCAAGAACAGCACCAACATAACTTCCATCACCATAAACGGTTACATTATCAGCATTAATCATATAAGCATCTAAAGGTTGTGAATTTCCAATTAAACCAGAAACATAATTCTTTCCGATAAAACGACTGTTCTTAATAGTAATATTTCTAAGTGATTGACCACGATTAATAGCAATAGGACCAACATAATTTGTAACACCAGGAGCATTAATTGTAATATTATTAAACTCAACATTTTCAATATTAGCAAGATTCAAACGAATAATATTACAATAAGAATTATATGATGCACCATCTTTAATATTAAATGTAATATTCTCAAAACGAACATTCTTCAAAGAAGAAGTTACTTTTCTAATTAAAGAGAAAGTCGTTTTAATATCATTAATAGTAATATTCTTAATAGCATATCCAGCTCCCTGACCTTCCAAACGTCCAATTGACACATTAGTATTAATATTAGCAACACCTGAAAAATCTAAATCACCAGTTAAACGATAATTCTCTGTAGTACTAGTACTAATACTTCGCCAATCCGTATAAGATGATAAAGTTTTATAAAACTGTAAATCTACTTGAATATATTTATAAACAGTTTGCGCTGTAGCATTACTAGAAGTTTTATAAGAAACACCCGTTAAAGTATAAAAATCATAATAACGAATAGGTCTTACTCCACTAATACTAACAATAGTATAACCTTCTCCCGTATTAGTAATTCTAATATTATTCTCTTCAAATTTTAAATAATCAAAAGTAACAGTTGTAACTTCATAATTATCAGGATTATCTAAAATAAAATAAATATCTCCATCTTCAACTCTTTGTGTTGTTTGAATAACACCTCTAACATTAAATTTTTGAGACTCAAATTTATGATCTTGCTGATTTGGCAACAATTCACCTGATATACTATTTAATTTTGGAAGAATACCCTCTTCAACTTGTGAATAATCGAAATCATCACCAAAATCAAATAAATCATGATAAGTATCAACATTTTTAAGTTGTTCAGAAGTCAAAGGCTTCTCAGCAGTCGCATCACCTGTCAAATAACCATAAAAAGGCTGCTCACTCCAGAAATAATTTTTTTGTGGAATTAATAAGGAGTTCCCAGAAGTACGATTAATATTTCCTCCAACATAATTTGAATAAATAGGACCCACAACCAAAGTAGAAGAAATTGTATCATGATCCCTTTTTCCTGTTATTCCTCCAACATAATCAAGTTCAGAATAAATATTAACATCAGACCAACAATTTGAAATAATAGCATTAGAATAGCCTACAATCCCACCAACATAAATTGAATTACTTTTAATAGAACCAGTAGCATAACAATTGGTAATAGAACCATTAGCTAACTGTCCTACAATTCCACCAATTCCATAAGTAGCAATAGAATCCATAATATCAATATCAACATCCTGAACAAAAGAATTAGAAATATATCCATTTCCTGCCATATATCCTACCAAGCCACCAATTCTAACATCAGATAGATCTGGATTAGTAATAGACTTAAAACCAGTTGAAGAGCAATTAACAATAATAACTCCATTACCAGCACCATAACCAATCAATGAACCTAAATAAGTAGTAGCCTTAGCAGAAGAATTGGTCATATGAACATTATCAAAAGTAGGTGTTCCAGAATTAGTATAAACAAAGCCACCATAAGCAGTATTTGAAGTTTTCTTATAATTTTCAATAAATAGATTTTTAATAATAGCATTATTAACTAATTTATTAAACACACCCGTTTTAGAAGGAATAGAAATATTCTTTATAACATGACCATTACCATTTAAAATACCAGAAAAATCTTTTGAAATATGAATTCTACTTTCATCTACTCCCGTAAAATCCAAATCGCTAGTTAAAAAATAATTATCAGTAGGTTCTACATTCATTCGCAACCAATCGTCTACTGTAGAAATAGGATAGTATAAATCAATATCTAACGATCTTTCACCTTTATTAAATGAAATTTCATAAAGTTTTCCTAAATGATTTATAGCCTTAATCACTCTTAAATCATACTTAGATTTATAAGACATAGCCTCAGAAATTTCAATAGTTAAAACCGTTTTACCCATTTCATTTTCTTGTGAAATTTTTCTAACCTTTCCAATATCTTGAATTCCAACAGAATCAATTGTCTCTCCTGCAGGATTATTAATATGCAATTTTACAATAGCACTATCACCACTATTAGAAACCTCTTCAACAGAAGTAACATCAATTAAATCTTCATCACTAACAGAAGGTAATGGAATCCAATCCAAATTAGGCATACAATCATTCATAATTAACTGTGGATAATAACCAAGTTCAACGTATTGATTAATTTCAAACTTTTTATCATTATTTAATAAACTATTCAAAAAACTAGTATCATATAATGATAAGAAAGATATTTTATTACTCAAACCAGCCATATATGTTTTTTTAGAAGCATAAAAAAGATTTTTAGCTGACATAGAAGACCTACGACCATAGTTAGGATCTTGGGTAGACAAATTAGTAGATGTATCATCTTTTTCCACTGAAAAACTATTTTCCATTTTTCCAACATTAGCATAACCAATCAAATTACCTGTAGCGTTTTCACTAGCCATAGAAGGATCTTTTTTAACACCAATTAGAGAAAATACATTTTGTATTCTAGAATTAGTAGTAGCTTGACCAGCCAGAGCACCAACATCTTTTTGAACATTAATAGCTATTTTCATAGCATTAATATCTTCACCATATACATAGCCATTTTTAATTAAACCTTGATTAGAATAAGTAACCAAACCAAACCGAGATTGCACATAAACTTCAACTTCTGTATGAATAACAAAATTTTTAATAATACTATAATTAGCATATGTTAAAATACCAACAGCATAATTAGATACATCAGTAGATTGTAAGACATTTACTTGAACATTATCAATCGTTCCATAATGATACAAAACAAATGGAGTAGTCCATGTCTTTGCTGTTGGATTATCTAAAGACACATTCAAAACAACATTTTTAATGTTACTACCACCACGAGTATATTGAAATAAATAACCTCGTCCATTCCAATTCAAATTTAACGAATGTCCTTGACAATCAAGTTCACCATAAAAATTCGTAATATATTTATTAATTCCTGAAAAATCTAAGTCATTAACAACAACATATTTCCCATTAGGATGCATATTGAAAAATTCATCTACAGTCTTAATAGACCATATTTCATTATTTGTAACAACATAAATACTATCAATATCATAAAAACGATTTCTAATTTTAATAGATAATTTTATTGTATATTTCTTATTTTTTTTCAAAGAATATTGTTTAATTTCGTCCAACACAGTATGATCAACCAAATCATAACTATATGGAGAAGAAGCTATTTCATCACCATCCAAATAAATTCGAATATAATAATCATTAGTAGAAATTTCATGTTTCAAATCAGTTAATCTAACTTTTATAGAAGCCAAATATTCATCCATTTCTGAATAAGCACCATCAGTTGTCCTTGGTGGAACAGAAGAAGCTTTATCATAAGCTACACAGCCACGATAACCAGAAATATAAGAAGACCCTCCACTTCCTGGATTCTTATAATTTGAACCATTATCAGTAGCATAGCCACCATAATAGCCTCCTCCTCCTCCAGCAACAGGAAAATTTCTTCGAACATAAACACCATTTTGACCATAACCAAAAGCATAACCAGATATTTGAGTAGCAGCAATACTAGTAGAAACGGTAAAACTAGATAAAGCACCAGCAGCACCTCCATCAATACCATCAGAGGCACCACCACCACCAGCAGCAACCATAATCCTAGATTTCAAAGACTCTGTATCATTCCAATCTCCTAAAACAAGACGAACATCAGTGGCACCGCCACCACCTCCATCAGCCTCATCATCAGCGTGATCCCAATCAGCAGAACCTCCACCATTCCAGCCACCAGCAGTCATAGTTCTAGGAACAGCATCACTACCTTTTCCTCCTACAAAAATATATAAAGGAGTATTTTTTTCAAGATGTATATCGCCAGCAGTATAAGCTCCTCCACCACCTGTACTAGAAGCACGAGCACCAGCATCTAAAATATTTTTTCCACCAGCAGCTCCCCATAATTCAATTCTATAATCACCAGTAGTAGGCACCATAAAAGTTTGAACATCACCAATATAACTAAAATCAAAAACTTCTTTTGTTTTCTGATTAGTAATACGTGCATAACCATCATATGGATTTCCTTTTAAATAAGATGCATCTTCATCAAAAGAGTTAAAATACTCATTTCCAGAATGCATAACAGTATTAGTAAATCGATACCCAGAAGAATGATAAGATAAAGTAACTGGTAAGGTAAAGTCATCTGTATCTGAAGTAATAACGATATCCTTAAACCATACATCAGTTCTCTCATTTTTACTAGCTGGAGTATTAAGCAAAAATCCCACATAACTTGATGGTAAATTAAAAGAAAAACTATATTTTTTATATTCTTTAGTTAATCCTTCTAATTTATGCGATAAGGTATTATCATAATTATTTGAAATATAAGCATCAGCAAAATATTCACATTTACTATCATACTTAGCATAAAAACTAACAGTTACATGTTTTCCTGCAACCTCTGGAAGATAATAAGAAAAATTAACATAACCATTCTTTCCACCAAATCTTACAGCATTATTATCTAAATCATATTGCTTATATCCAGTGTATCCCTCTTTCCTAATACGATCATAGTCACGTATATTAAACAAATTATCTCCTGTCAATTGTCTAGTCATTTCTTGTAACTCAATTGTACCGGAAATACCATTTTCAGTATTAATTAATTCATCTTTTAAAACATAGTCATTTTCAAAAGTACTATTATCATATCCAATATTATATTGTTCAGAATAATACTTAAAAGAATAATTTACATTAGAATCTAACTTAGTATAACTTAACTGTACAAATGGCCCATTAATTTCAAAACTCTCCATAGCAATCAATTTAGAAAAAGGATCTCTAACTTCAAGTAAAACTCTATTTCCTTCAATTGCTCCATCTGCATCAACAATTCTAACATCAAAATCTATCATATTATTATTAACAAAACGATTTTGAATATCCACATAAGCATTTCTTTTTAATGTCTTAAAACCCTTAATTCCAGAAACTACAGTAATTTCTTCTACTGTTCGTCCTTGTGTAACTGTAGAAGTATAACTAATACTATAATTAGTAACAGAATTTAATCCCGTAAGTTCATTAATAATACTTTCTCCAGAAACAAAACTACTTAATTCTTCTCCACGATAAATTTTTCGATATATAACATTATTATTTTCATCTTTTACATCTATTTCAAAAGCCGTTAATAATTGAAGTAAAATACTAGAAACATTATCATAGTCTAAAGATGTACTCAAACTAGCACTAGTATCACGAACATCACGAATATCAGTAATAACACGAACATAGCCTAAAGAAGATAATGGTAAAGTTGTAAATCTTCCTTCACCCATAACAACATTATTAATAGTACCATTACCATCTAATAAATCATAATCTCCCATAATTTTTATATAATAAATAGAATTAGAATCCAAATCGGTAAGTCTAAAAAGCTCTTCATGAAGTGATGAATTAATTTTTCCATCTGCTACTATAACATTTTGATTATCAAAAATAACATATCGATAATTACTAATATTAACATTATCAGAATTTTTAAGTGAAATTTGAATATCAGTATAATTAACTTCATTTTTAGCAACTTTAAAACTAGAAGTAGGTACTGCTTTAGAAGTTCTAGTAGAGCCCTTATTTTTAGAAACATTAAGAGGATTACCAAAATTATCATAAAAAGAAACTTCAAAATTCTGCACCATATTACTTTTTAATGATGTAGGTGATTCATAATTATAAGTTTTACCATTAATTAAAGACTTTAACATAGCAGAAGAAAAATTATAACTTTCACCATTAATAACAATTATACCTTTACTTAATCCCTTTAAAGCTTCATTATCAAGACTAGAAGATATTTTAAAATTATTTAATTCAATTTTATCAGAGTAAATAGAACCTGTATCAAACTCTAATTCAATAGGCTCTAAAGTTTTATAATCACCAGTTGTAATTGTTTGTTCAAAAAAAGTTGATTCCATTTTTTTATGCTCTTCATCGTAAAAACGATAACTTCCTATTAACTTAAAAGTTGTATTAGGAATTAACCCTACTATTTGAATCTTTCCCGAAGAAACAAAAACTTTTCTAGAATATAATTTATCTCCAATAAATAATTGAAAATTAATTCCTCCAGTAATAGCCCCAGAAGGATCTGAAATAAATAACCTTGAATCAGCAGAATATACATTAGCAGTAAAATCATCAGCTTTTACTTTAGGTTTTACATACTTTACCTCACCAGTTGTCTCATTTTCAGAAACTTTAACTGAATTATCTTCAATAATATATTCTTCCTCTTCTTCTTCTATTTCTTCTAAAATCTCTTCTTCTTTATCCCTAAGTCTAATAAAAGCCAAAAAATCCTCATAAGAATACTTTTTATCTCCTACTAAAATATCATCATTTAAAGTAATACCTTCAATAATATCAAAAACTAGCTTTCCACTTTTATCATAATAATAATATTTAACATAATTTTCTTGAAAATTAATAATACTATTTAAAGCTATCTTTTTACCACTATAAGACATAGAAAAAGATAAATCACACAAGTTAACATAAGAACCATTTTCTAATTGTAAAAAGATATAATCTTCATAATCAGATTGACTATAATCTCCATAATTATATAATTTTCCATCAGTAATAGTAAAATTTTCATAAGTATCAAAAAATTCAAACTTTTTACTTATCAACTGATTATTAGCATTCGTATTAACAATAGCCAAGCCATTATTAGTAAAAATTGGATATCTAACATTTACTTCTTTCTTTTTATCTTCTTCTCCTATAAAAAATCTACCTAAATTTTGATAAATATTATCTTTACTAGACATTTTTAATAATTTAATATTATTTTTCTTAACAACTTAAATATAAAACATCAATTAATTATCAATTACATTAACTGACACAAAAAAACCATCTTGAGCAATCAAAAAAGAAAATAAGAAACGAATAA
>JAEEGL012528783.1_pt1 | contig 12219 bp, 14 predicted proteins | sample 9134231 | NCBI WGS metagenome assembly JAEEGL01 (sample SAMN16246548, study PRJNA631951) | gut metagenome | biome: gut microbiome; feature: rumen; material: fiber-attached | host: Bos | place: Iran: Karaj | collected 2018-10
AAAGGGGATACTAGATATTCTATATATGATGTGTTATTAGATAGAGTAAGAGTTACTGATGCTATTGTAAAAACAAAATATAAGAATTTGAGTATTATACCTTCTACTATTAATCTTGCTGGAATAGATATAGAATTAATAGATAAGAGTAATAGAAATCCAGATTTTATTAAGACTGCGCAATTAAAAAAGCATTTATCTTTAATTAAAGATAATTATGATTATATTATAATAGATTGTCCTCCTTCATTAGGTATACTTACTACAAATGCTTTAACTGCATCTGATTCGGTAATAATACCTGTACAATGTGAATTTTTCGCATTAGAAGGAATTATGCAATTATTAAATACAATCATGTTAGTACAAAAGAATTTAAATCCAACCTTGGATATAGAAGGGGTACTACTTACAATGCTTGATTTAAGAACAAAGCTAGGAATAGAAGTAGTTACTGAAATAAGAAGTTATTTTAAAGAAAGAGTGTACGATACTATAATACCTAGACTTGTAAAATTATCAGAAGCACCAAGTCATGGTAAGCCAATCCATATTTATGATAAAGATAGTAAAGGTACTCTCGCATATTTAAATCTTGCGAAGGAAGTGATTATGAGAAATGGAAACTAAGAGAAAAGCACTTGGTAGAGGACTAGAAGAATTATTTAATTCAGAGAGTTTAGAACTAGAAAAGATAGAAAGTAGAATAATAGAAGATGCTTCTAAAGATGAGATAGTTGAAATTAATCTTTCCGATTTAAGATCTAATCCATATCAGCCAAGGAAAGTTTTTGATGAAGTGGCACTACAAGAGTTAAGTGATTCTATAAAGAATTATGGAGTATTTCAACCTATAATAGTTAAGAAAAGTATTAAGGGTTATGATATAATCGCAGGTGAAAGAAGAGTAAAAGCAAGTATTATGGCAGGGCTTAAAACAATACCGGCAATAATAAGAGATTTTACTGATGAACAAATGATGCAAATAGCTTTACTTGAAAATTTACAAAGAGAAAATTTAACTGCTATAGAAGAAGCAACTGCATATAGAGATATAATAAAAGCATTACAAATAACTCAAGATGAATTAGCTAAGAAAATAGGTAAGAGTAGAAGCCATATTACTAATATGTTAGGACTTTTAAGACTTCCTAATAATGTTCAAGATTTAATACTAAAGAATGAATTATCTATGGGACATGCTAGAGTTCTTAGTAAATTAGAGGATAAAACTGATATAGAATCTTTAGCTAAGAAAGTTATGAATGATAATTTAAGTGTTAGAGAATTAGAAGGTTTAGTTGATTCTGATTATAAAAGAACCGTTGAAATAAAAAGAAAAGATACATCTTCTAATGAATATAAATATATTGAAGATGCATTAGAAGAAAAATTTGGTCTTAAAGTAAAGATTAAAGATGGAAAGATAGTATTTAATTATTCTTCAGTAGAAGAATTGAATAAGATACTTGATGTACTTAAGGTTAGTATAGAGGATTAGCATGAAAGAATATAAACTTGGATCTATAGTAACAATGAAGAAACAACATCCTTGTGGTGAAAATAAATTTAAAATAACTAGAATGGGTGTTGATATTAAAATAAAGTGTATTAAGTGTAATAGAGAAATAATGCTATCTAGTTTGGATTTTGAAAAAAAACTAAAGAAAGTAGTTGAATTATAATGGAAACGAAGAAAGAAAAAAGAAGTTGGTTAAATAATGCGATACTATTTTTAATGTCATTAATTGGTTTAGTAATATTACTTAGTGTTATTGGATCTTTATTAAATTGGCAAGGTACATATTCTAGATTGAATTTAATTACTGGCAATGTAGATAGTTATCTAGTATCAGTAGAATCATTATTTTCAAGGGAAGGTGCTAGATATATAGTTGGTAATATATTATCTACTTTTATGTCTTTTACTCCTTTAGTAATGTTTCTATTTTCTATGATAGGAATAGGATTTGCTGAAAGAACAGGTTTATTTAATGCTATGTTTGCTAATAAAAAGATAAAAATTAGTAAGTTTTGGTTATCATTTATAATAGCGTTTATATCTATATTATCTACTGTAATAGGTGATATAGGATTTGTAATAATAATTCCATTATCTGCTATCATATTTTTAGCAAATAATAGGAATCCAATAATAGGTATAATTACATCATTTTCTGCTATGACTATAGGATATGGTGTTAATATTTTAACTACACAAATGGATTATAATTTATATCAAATTACATCATTATCATCAAATTTAATAGATAAAACATATAGCGTAAATATAACTGGTAATTTGATATTTACTACAATATCATCAGTATTATTATCATTATTAATAGCATTTATAACTGAGAAATTTATAGTAAAAAAAGCAAAAAAATATAAGATAGATGAGTTTATAGATGAAGAACCATTATCAAAGAATGCTAAAAAAGGATTAAGATATGCATTGTTATTTGCATTATTATCTTTGTTATTCTTTATATATATGCTTATTCCATTTGGTACTCCACTATCAGGTTTATTACTTGATTATGCAGAAACTACTTTCTATGGAAGAGTATTTAGTAGTAATTCATATGTAATACAAGGTCTAGCATTTATGATATGTACTACATTAATAGTATGTGGTTGGATATATGGTAGATGTGCTAAAACAATAAAAACTAAAAATGATTTTTCAACTTATTTATATGATTCATTAAATAATATAGGTAGTATATTAGTATTGTTCTTCTTTGCTGCTGAGTTAATCGCATTGTTAAAGAAAACAAATATTGGAATAGTATTTACTATAAAAATAGTAGATTTAATAAATGGCTTAGGTTTCACTGCATTTCCATTAATTATACTATTATTTATATTAGTAGCTTTAGTAAATGTATTTAATACATCTTCTATATCTAAATGGTCAATACTTGCTCCGACTATAGTTCCAATATTTATGAAAGCAAATATGAGTCCAGAATTTGCGCAAGTAATATTTAGAGTGGCAGATTCACTTACAAATACAATTTCACCATTCTTCTCATATTTTGTAGTATTAATAGGTATGCTACAAATATATAATAAGCAAGAAGAAGCAATTGGTTTAAGGTATACATATAAATTATTATGGCCATATTTATTAGGCGCATTTATATTCTGGATAGTATTAATAATATGTTGGTATGTAATTAATTTACCAATAGGGCCAGGAGTATATCCTGTATTATAGGGAGGTATTATGAGTTTAACAGCTGGGATAGTTGGATTACCTAATGTAGGTAAATCAACTCTATTTAACGCAATAACAAAAAATAATATTTTAATTGCGAATTATCCATTCGCAACTATAGAACCTAATGTCGGTATTGTAACAGTACCAGATACTAGGTTAAAAGTATTAAATGATATGTATAATCCTAAAAGACTTATAGAAACTACATTTGAGTTTACCGATATTGCGGGATTAGTTAAAGGCGCAAGTAAAGGAGAAGGTTTAGGAAATAAATTCTTATCTCATATAAGAGAAGTAGATGCAATATGTGAAGTAGTTAGATGTTTTAATGATTCAAACATAATTCATGTTGAGGGTAATGCTGATCCTATAAGAGATATAGAAATAATTAACATAGAATTAACACTTGCTGATTTAGATATAGTACAAAATAGAATATCTAAGATTGAAAAGAAAGCACAAACCACTAAAGATAAAGAAGCATTAGCTGAACTTTCTATATTAAAAATGATGGAAGAAGCACTAGCTAGTGATATACCAATTAGAAGACTTAAATTTAGTCCTGAAGAAGAAAAAATGATAAGATCTTTTAATTTATTAACTAGTAAACCAATTATATATCTTGCTAATATAGATGAAAGTGATATTGGTAAAGATAATGAATATACTAAATTAGTAAGAGAATATGCAGTAAAAGATAATGCGGAAGTAATTGAAATGTGTGCTAAAATAGAAAGTGAAATATCAGAATTAGAAGATGAAGAAAAGAATGAGTTTTTAAGAGAATTGGGGATTAAAGAGAGTGGATTAGATAGTTTAATAAAAGCAACTTATAGTTTATTAGGACTTAAAACTTTCTTTACAGTAGGAACTGATGAAGTAAGAGCTTGGACTTTTAAAGATGGTATGAAAGCACCACAATGTGCTGGAATAATACATTCTGATTTTGAAAGAGGTTTTATTAAAGCAGAAGTAATGAGTTATACTGATTTAATAGAATGTGGTAATGAAACAAAAGTAAAAGAAGCTGGAAAGATGAGACTTGAAGGAAAGGAGTATGAGATGCAAGATGGAGACATCTGCCATTTCAGATTTAATGTATGAAAAAGTATGATATTTTAAATTCATTAGTAGCTTTTATAATTGGATTAGTACTATTAATATCACCAGGAGGAATTATTACTACTATAATTAGAATATTTGGAGTATTAATTATGGTTCTTGGAGTGTCAAATGTAATAGGTGCTAATAAAAACAACAAGAATAAACCAGATTTAATATATGGTTTATTAATAGTAATATTGGGTATAGTATTTATATCTAATCCAGAAGTAATTGCCGGTATTGTACCATTTATATTTGGAGTATGGATTGTAATTAGAAGTTTATTTAGATTACAACTTGTAATGAGTATTAAAAATACTAATAATTATGTAAAATCTTTAGTAATAACAATAGCTACATTAGTACTAGGTATAATACTTATGTTTAATCCATTTAAGGGTGCAGAAGCAGTAATAAGAATAATAGGTGTATTTATGATTACTTATGCACTATTAGATATATTAGATTTCTATTTTACTAATCCTAAAAGAATTAAAGTAATTAAATAAATCACTAAAAATAAAATTTAGTGATTTTTTATATACAAAATTTAAGTAATAAATATATAATTGATAAGTTAATAACGGATATATTTGAGATTAAGCGCTTTCCTTTAATTCTAGAAAGGAAGGTGGTGGTGTTATGACAAAAAGAGAAAGAACTCTATTTATTATAATACTCCTTTTATTCTACATAGTAATCACCTTACTACAAAAATAAAAAAAGCGCTTAATCGTTTAGATTAAGTGCACCCATAAAAGGAAAGCATTTGATTTAACAAATGTATCCCTTTTTCATATTAACAAATAAGAGTAAAAAAGTCAATTTGTTGTAATATTATTGTTGAATAAAAATAATATTTGTTATATAATACTTCCGAGTAATTAATTTACTCCTTGCTTTTCTTATGTGAAAAGCCGTTTAGACCGAAAGGAGGATATAGGTATGAAATATGAAATTATGTTTATAGTAAGACCTAATCTAGAAGAAAATGATCTTAAAGGAATAGTTAAGAGTTTTGAAGAAGTTTTAACTAAGAATGGTGCTAAGATTGAATCTTCTAGGGATATGGGACAAAAAGAACTTGCTTATGAGATTAATGATCATAAGACTGGTTATTACTATTTATATGAAATTAGTTCTAAAGATGATAAGGCTGAAAAAGAATTTAATCGTCTAGCAAATCTAAGTGAAGATATAATTCGTCATATAATAATTAAATTATAAGAAAGAGGTAATTTATGAACAAAGTTGTCTTAATTGGACGTTTAACAAAAGACCCTGAACTTAGATATACATCTAGTAATATTCCAACTGCAAGTTTTACTTTGGCAGTAAATAGACCATTTCAAAATCAAAGTGGTGTTAGAGAAGCTGATTTTATAAATATAGTAATATGGAGAAAGCAAGCTGAAACTGCTAAAAAATATCTTGCTAAAGGAAGTTTAGTTGCTGTAGAAGGTAGAATTCAAACTAGAAATTATGATGGCGCTGATGGTAAAAAAGTGTATGTTACTGAAGTTGTCGCAGATAATTTTGAATTTTTAGAATCTAAAGGGCAAAGAAATTCAAATTCTGATATAGAATTTAATCAAACTGTATCACAAGAAGGTACTGATGTATCAGATGAACCTTATATAGATTTTGGTGATGCAATAGAATTAAGCGATGATGATATCGCATTTTAAAAGGAGGATAAAATGGCAGAATTTTATAAAAAGAAGAAAAAAGTATGTCAATTATGTGCTGGTAAAGAATTAAACTATAAAGATGTAGAAACAATAAAGAAATATGTCGATAGAGAAAAATATAAAATATTACCAAGAAGAGTAACTGGAACTTGTGCAAAACATCAAAGAGTAGTTGCTGAAGAAGTTAAGAAAGCACGTTTTATGGCACTTATACCATATGTAGGATAATCCTACATATTTTTTTGTTTTGTGTTAAAATTGTATTAGGAAGTGATATTATGCCTATAATAGGAGTACCATTAAGATATGATTATAGTAATGATGAAGGATTACCAATTCTTCATATATATGAATCGGTTAGAACTACTATACAAAAAGCAGGTGGAGAATTATTTATGCTGGTTCCAAATCAAGATGTTAACTACATGAAAACTAGTTATAAAGATATTCCACCATTAACAGATAAAGAGAAAAAAGAAATAGAAAGTAATATAGATAAATGCGATGGCTTGTTTTTACCGGGTGGTATTAAATTTACACCATTTGATGACTATATTATTGAGTATGCAATAAAAAAGAATATTCCTACATTAGCGGTATGTTTAAGTATGCAAATGATGAGTTGTCATAATGAAGAAGTTAAACTAAATGATGTAGAAGATTTAGATATGCATTATCAACCCTTTAAAAAGTATTCTCATTCTGTAATAATAGATAAGAATTCTAAATTATATGACATATTAAAGAAAGATAAAATAGAGGTTAATAGTATGCATAAGCATTGTGCAATAGAAAACCATATATATAGAGTAATTGCAAGGAGTACTGATGGTATAATTGAGGGATTAGAACATCCTACATGTACATTTAATATTGGCATTCAGTGGCATCCAGAAAAGACATATAATGAAGATATTAATTCTAAACTAATAATAGATGCCTTTATTAATGAGGCTAGAAAATATTCAGAAACAAAATAGTAATATTTTGTTTTTATATTATCTTCTTTATGATATAATTATAATACGGGTGGTCTTGAGTATAACTAAAATTAAGAGTATAATAATAATACTATTAGGAGGATTTATGAATACAAATTTAATATTTACAATTATTAAAAATGTTATAGATATATGCTTAGTATGGTTTGGATTATATTATATATTAAAAAATATAAGAAATAATGTTAAGATGACTTTATTATTTAAAGGAGTAGTAATATTACTTATAGTTAAAATAGTAGCAGATTGGTTAGACTTATTTACAGTTGGTTTATTACTTGAATATATAATACAATGGGGACCATTAGCACTAATAATTATATTTCAACCAGAAATTAGGAATGCTTTGGAGCAGTTAGGTAGAACTCAATTGTTAGGTAGACATAAAACTTTAACTTTATCTGAAAGAGAGAAGATGGTTTCAGAGATAGTGAATGCAGTTGAATATTTAAAGAAAAATAAAATAGGTGCTTTAATAATAATAGAACGTGATTATAGTTTAAGAAATTATATAGAAAGAGCTAAAAAGATATATGCAGAAATTACTAGTGATTTACTTATATCTATATTCTTCCCAAACAACCCATTACATGATGGTGGAGTTATAATACAGGGTGATAAGATAACTTGTGCAGGAGCAGTATTCCCTACAAGTATAGATATGAAGATAGGTAAAAGATTAGGTACTAGACATAGGGCAGCATTAGGAATAAGTGAAGAGTCAGATTGTATATCATTAATTGTTTCTGAAGAGACAGGTAGGGTATCAATCGCGATGAATGGAGATTTGAGTTACAACTTAACACTTGATGATGTAAGAATTATATTGTTAGAGGAACTACAACCAAAGACAGACTTTAGTGAAGATGAGTTAGAGACTGAAGGTGAAGAAAATGAATAAGATTAAAGCTATTTTAAAGACTATAACTACATTTTTTGATAAAAGACTTATAACTCCTATCACAAAGCTATTCTTATGGCTTTCTGAGAAGTCTAAAGAATTTGGTAAACTATTTGAGAGGATGGTTGCTAAAAAGAGTAGTTTAATTATTTTCTCATTATTAATCTCAGTTGGAATATTTTACTATGTAGATGCTAAATCTACTATTATTAGTGAAACATCTGCTGAAGTATTATATAATCAAAAAGTTAATGCAATATATAATGAGGAATCATATGTTATAGAAGGTATGCCAGAAACAGTAGATATAACTATGATTGGTAGAAGATCTGATTTATATTTAGCTAAACAGCTTCCAGTTGATGCTGTAGATGTAGATTTAAAAGATTTAAAACCAGGTACTCACGAGGTATCATTAAAATATAAAGGTGCCATAAACTCTGTCAGTTATAAGATAGATCCTTCTGTAGCAACAGTAATTATATATTCTAAAATGTCAGAAGCAAGGACAGTAACTGCAGATATAGTAAATCAAGATAAATTAAATTCTAAATTATCTATTACAAAAGTAGAATTAGATAGAAAAGAAGTAATAATAAAAGGCGCTCAATATCAATTAGATAAAGTAGCTACTGTAAAAGCATTGGTAGATATCAGTAAGATAGAAAATCCATCAGTAGGCACTATAAAATTATCAGATATAAAATTAGTTGCTTACGATATGAAGGGTATTATAATAGATGTAGAAATAGTACCTACTACAATTGAAGCTACAATAGAAATTACATCTCCAAGTAAGGTAGTACCAGTTAAGATAGTACCAGAAGGAAAAGTGGCATTTGGTAAAGCAATAAGTCAAATAAGTAGTACAGTAGAAAGCGTTACAATTTATGGTGATGATGCCACATTATCTGAAATAAAGAATATTGAGGTGCCAGTTAATGTAGAGGGATTATCTTCTAATAAAAAATATACTGCTACAATAAAGAAACCTAGTGGAATAAGAGAAATAAGTGAAACTTCTACAACAGTAAATGTCAGTGTAGAAAATGAAACTTCAAAAGAAATAGAAAATGTTCAATTAGAATATGAAAATTTATCAAGTAAGTATTCTATAAATGCTGCTAGTGGTGAAGATACATCAGTTACAGTAGTAGTAAAAGGTGTTCAATCAGTAATAGATTCTATAACTGAAGAGAATGTAAAAGTATATGTAGATTTAACTGGTTATGGACCAGGTACTCACGATATAGATGTAATAGTAGAAGGAACAGATTTAAGGGCTACATATGAGCCAAAAGTTACAAAAGTATCACTAATAATAAGTCAAAAGAGGTAAACTTTACCTCTTTTTATGTATTTTTATTGACTTTAGTACATATTTTTAGTAGAATCTATATTGGTACATTTTTCACATCCCAATAAAGTGTAGTGTTCCGGACTATGACTTTAAAAAAGAAGGGAGAAATAATTATGACAACTTTTATGCAAAAGCATGGTGAAGTTGCACGTAAATGGTATGTATTAGATGCAAATGATATGCCATTAGGTAGAGTAGCATCTAAAGCTGCACATGTTTTACGTGGTAAACACAAAGTAACTTTTACACCACATGTTGATTGTGGAGATTATGTAATAATAATCAATGCTTCTAAAGTTAAACTAACTGGTAATAAATTAAATGATAAGATGTACTATAATCATAGTGGTTATACTGGTGGTTTAAGAGTTAGAAGTGCTAAAACTATGAGAGAAAATTATCCAGAAGAAATGATTGAAAGAGCTGTAAAAGGTATGTTACCTAAAGGAAGACTAGGAAGACAAATGTATAAGAAATTATTTGTCTATGCTGGAGATGAGCACAAACATGCTGCTCAAAAGCCGGTAGAATTAAAATTTAATTAGGAGGATTTATGGCAGAAAAGAAAGTATATACTGGAACAGGTCATAGAAAAAGCTCTATAGCTAGAGTTAGAATGACTGCTGGTAAAGGTAAAATAACAATTAATGGTAAAGATGTAAATGAATATTTTCCATTCAAGACATTAGTTATGGATTTATGCCAACCACTAGATGTAACTAATACTAGAGATAAATTTGATATCGAAGCAAAAGTTAATGGTGGTGGATTCTCTGGTCAAACTGGTGCAGTTCGTTCTGGAATAACAAAAGCTTTATTAGAATATGATAGTAATACTGATCCATCAAGTGATTCTTCATTTAGAAAAATATTGAAGGCACAAGGATTTATTACTAGAGATTCTAGAAAGAAAGAAAGAAAGAAACCTGGATTAAAGAAAGCTCGTAGAGCACCACAATTTAGTAAGAGATAATATGTGTTTAAAAGCCCAATATGGGCTTTTTTTGTTTTAACTTATAGGTTACAAAATGTGAACATACATTATCATTTTCATTTACGATATACTAAAATTAAAATTATTAAAGAACTTGAAAAAGGCATGTATTTATGATATAGTGTATGTATGTGAGGGAAACTTCATACAATAAAAAAAGGAACACTTAATACGCTATGTTGAGTGTTGCCATAAAATGGTTCCACCTAAATCATTGCTGAGTTAGGTGGATAACTTTTATATTAGTACTATAAATAGTAAAAATAATAAAAGGAAGATATTAGTATATCTTTCTTTTTCATTTTATCGCCTCCCTTCTTTTTTGAAGTTTAGCTCCACCCAACTTATTAAATGTTCCAATGCAATTATGCCAAACAAACGTACGCAATTCAACATAATTTATATGAAAAGCGAATAATTTTGATAATAGATACTGGGATATTATTAAAGTTTCTTATTACTTGACATAAAAGTAAGAACCTAATATAATAACTACCTAGTTAGGGGGGATATTATGGCAAAAGTTTATTATGATAGAGTATTTAAAGTTTTGGAATACGATGTAGATTTAAATAGTGATATTTTTAAACAAATATTAAATATTAAAAGAATTGATGAACAAAGATTTTTTTTAAAGCATATATCGAGTGAAGATTTATCTAGATATGATTTTGATAATGAAAAATCTCTTAGGAGATTTAGAGATGACCGTAGTTCATCTATTACAGACCCTGTAAAGAGAATGGGTGGATGTAATATGACACCAGAGGCATTAAAAAAAGGTATAAGGGATGGTGGAATAGCATTAAGCGACCCATATAAAGTAATACGTGGACAATTTGATGTTATGGGTGAAGATATGATTTATAGTCCTATATTTCCTTTTTTCTATGAGGAAAGAGACCTTATTAAATTCGCAAATGAAACAATTTTTACTGATATACCTTTTGAAGAGTTAGTAATAAACCAAATGAAATTTGCCAGAAGGTTTCTCGTTCATATAAGAGATCGTAGATTTAAAGAAGAACCACTTGAACAAGGTGAGAGTATTTCTGAATCTGGAGAAATTTTTAAAGAGATAGATAAAGATGAAATGATGGACTATTTAACGGATCCAGAAAAAGGTGAAGCGGTGTTAAGAAAATATTTAGGATATTAAGTATCTTTTGTATACAATACATCTGAAATAATCAGATGTATTTTTATTTGTGAATATTGAAAAAATATAGTTATTATAATATAATATCGAAGTAATTATGGAGGAATTATGGGAAAAAATAAGATTGAGGGTTCATCTTATTATAGGGGTGTAGAAGTTGAACATGTAGTAAAAGAAATTATTAATGATTGGAAAGTAGAAGAAGAAGTATACGAAGGCTTATTTGAAAGAAAGGGAATTGAACTTTTCAGCCCAGCATATATTGAAGTTAATGATGAACAAGATATAAATGAAGAATTTGAAAAAATAAAGAGATTTTTAGCTTTATATATGGATGAGAGCGAAGAAGCATTAATGATAGAGTTTATTAATTATGGTAGTACTGAACTTGTCTTTGTAGTAACATATTTAGATGGTAGAAGGGTAACTTTATTAGTTAAACAACCTGCAGTAAGTTATGGAAAAGTAAAAGAAGAAGCTGATAACTTAACTGAATTAAATAAAAGAGATAAGAATGTAATTGCTCCAATTGAATATTTTGCTAATAGTGGTCAAGAATTATATGCAACTCCTTATATTATGCAGGCAAGATGTGTAGCTAGTTTTAATGGAGTTTGGGGAATGTATGTCCCAGAACCATATTATAGATTTGAACCATTTACTAGTGAACAAGTTAGTGTTGTAAATAGATGTATGATTGCTAAACTTGTTAGTTTATATGATCAAGATAAAGAAGAAGGTATTGCTTGCTGCAAGCTAGGTGGTGGTGATTTTATGTTA
>JAEEGL012675778.1_pt1 | contig 12219 bp, 11 predicted proteins | sample 9134231 | NCBI WGS metagenome assembly JAEEGL01 (sample SAMN16246548, study PRJNA631951) | gut metagenome | biome: gut microbiome; feature: rumen; material: fiber-attached | host: Bos | place: Iran: Karaj | collected 2018-10
GCCCGGATAACCCGCTGAAAGAAGAATCGCAAATCAAAAACCGCCGGATCAAACCGGCGGCCAATGACTGAAAGTGGGAAGCTTTATTCGGCCGGGCTTTCCTGAACCGTATCTTCCGCCTGCGCGTTCAGGGCGTTGATGGCTTCCTGATTGTATACGATTTCATGCTCCGCCATCCAGGCTTCCAGCGCGTCGGCATAATAGCCGTTCACCTTTTCCGTGTAGAGCGCTTCCTCGATCTGGGCGCTGATCTCGTCGGTCAGTTCCACGATGCCGGCGGGAATATTCCGCAGATAGTGCAGGATATGGATGCCGTAAGAGCCGATCACCGGGTCGGAGGTATCGCCGGGCTGATTCATTTTTTCGCTGAACGCGCCGGTCGTAAACACGGGATCGTAAATCATGCTGCTTTCGTGTACGGGATATCCTTCCGCCAGGGTGGCGGCGTCGGTCATGCCGGGGTCCTCGCCGTACTGGGCGATGAGGGCTTCAAAGCTTTCGCCCTGGGCCAGCCGGGCGTAGATATCATCGATTTCGGCCTGCTTGCTGGCAAGCACCGCTTCCTTGGCGGCGTCCATGGCGGCTTTCTTTTCGGCGTCGCCCTCCGGTGCTTCTTCGGTTTTGCTTTCCTCATAAGCGGCCTGGGCATCGGTGTAGGCGGAAAGCAGATCGTCGTCCACCTTCATCAGGATATGAATGATGCCCCGATAACCTTCCGGCATATACCAGAAATCCATGCCGTAATAGGATTGATAAAGCTCGTACAGCTGAATATTGCTTTCGATCATAGCCTGATGCTGGGCGGCGGTGGCTTCAAATTCCCCGCGGATTTCCGCTTCGGAAATGGTTACGTCCTTCCCCTCCAGCACGTTCTGCTCCAGCTTATCGTAGGAAGCGCTCAGCCTCAGGCTGTCCAGCAGCCCTTCCTCGCTGTAGCCGTAGGCGGTGAAATAGGCCGCGCCGTCCTCCCGGGCCTGGGCGCGGGCTTCGTCGGTATCCTCGGTCAGGAAATAGCTGACATAGGAATCAATGGCGCTTTCCCATTCCGCGTGGGCTTCGGCGCGCAGCGCTTCTTCCTCGTCCTCTGTGAACTGATCCAGGCCCAGTTCGCTGATCTTGCCTTTGAGCACGATATCCTGAATCAAATATTCCATCGCAAGCGATAAATCGCTTTCATCGCTGGCGTAGCCGGCGTCGATCAGCTGATACAGCGAATCTTTTACGGCGCTCAGGGTGATTTCCTGGCCGTCCACGGTGACCAGCACGGGATTTTCATCGGTTTCTTCCGCCCAGGCGGCGCAAAGGCTCAGCGTCAGGCTCAGCGCCAGGAAAAAAGCTGCAAATCGGTTCAGATTTCGATTCATACGAGTTCCTCTCTTTTCTCCCCGGCTGCGCGGGGTAATTCGCTTTCCCATTATGGCACAGCTTCCGAGGTTACGCAAGTATTTTTCCTGTCCTGACCGGAAAGTTACATGCTGTTCATGATTTGTTCTTTTTTGCCCCGCGCGGGCCCTGCGCTTGCCAGCTGCGGGAAAAAGGTGTTATACTGAGCTGGGGGAACGCCTTTTTTGAAAGAAAGCGTTCAGCGCTTCCCGGCAGGGCTGCTCCAGCACGCCCCCGGCGCAGGGCACCCGGTGAAAGAAGGCGGGGTCCTCCGGCAGAGCGTAAACGCTGCCGCAGCAGCCCTGACGCGGATCATATGCCCCGAATACGCACGCATCCGCTTCCGCCATCATCAGGGCCCCGGCGCACATGGGGCAGGGCTCCAGCGTTACGTACAGAGTGCACCCGTGCAGGCGGCGCGTGCCCAGCGCCTGGCAGGCCCGCTCCATCGCCAGCATTTCCGCGTGGGCAAAGGGACGGTTTTCCTCCCGTTCATTGTGGGCGCGGGCAATGATTTCACCCTTGCATACCACCACGGCCCCCACCGGCACCTCGTCTTCACCCTTTTCCGCTTCCAGCAGCGCTTCGCGCATGAATGCCTCGGCTTTCAGCATGCTTATTTCACCCCCGGAACAAACTATATCATGAGAACATACGCAAAATCAAGAAGGAGGAAAAAAGATGAGCAACGAAACTCTTCGCATGATTTCAGTCCGCCGCAGCCACCGGGCATACGAAAGCACGCCCCTGACGGAGGAACAGCTGGACGCCATTCTCAAAGCGGCGGTGGAATCGCCCTCCGCCGTGAACCGCCAGCCCTGGCACTTTACGGTGGTGCGCAATCAGGCCCTGCTGGACGAAATGAACCGGGCGGTTTGGGATCAAATGATGAAGCGCAATCCCGAAAAGCGCAGCCCCCGTTTTGCCGACAGCAATTTCCACGTGTTTTATCACGCGCCCACGGTGATTTTTATTTCCGGTATGCCGGATAATCCTTATACGCCCATCGACGGCGGCATCGCCGTGGAAAACATCGCCCTGGCGGCGGAAAGCCTGGGCCTGGGCAGCGTGATTTTGGGCATGCCGCGGGACGCTTTTGCCGGTGAAAAAGCGGATGATTTCCGGCAGGCGCTCCATTTTCCCACGGGCTGGGATTTTGTGATCGCCATCGCCATCGGCGTGCCCGCCGATACCAAGGACGCCCATCCCGTGAAGGAAGACCGGATTTCCTTCGTGGACTGAATGAAACGTGATAACCTCAAATGATCCCGCCCATGGTCCGCTCTGGCGGCCTCGGGCGGGACAATCATGTGCTTTTGCTATGGGAGATGGTTCCATGCGTGACGCGCTTCCCCGTACCGGGGGCAATGAAAATACAGGGCTGATCAAGCTCATCGCCATCGCCTGCATGATCGTGGATCATGTGGGAGTCGTTCTTTACCCCAGAATGATGGAACTTCGCCTGATCGGCCGCATCGCATTTCCTTTATTCGCCTGGTGCCTGTGCGTCGGGGCGGAATATACCCGCAGTATTTGGAAATACGCCCTGCGGCTGCTGATCGCGGGAATCCTGTCCCAGCCCTTTTACGTCTGGGCCATGAACCATACCTGGACGGACCTGAATATTTTTTTTGAACTGCTGATCGCGCTGCTGGCCATTGCCGCCATTCGCGAAAACCGGATGGGCAGCCGGTACTGGGGGCCTGTTCTTGCTTTTGCGGCCGTCTGCCGGCTGGACCTGGATCACAGCTACGGCTGGCAGGGCATTGCGTTCATCCTGCTGCTGTATGCGTGCCGTGAACGGCGGACGGCCATCACGGCCCTGATGATTGCATTCTGCCTGTACTGGGGCCAGGGCACCGTCAGGCTGACCCAAATCTTCGGCGTAACGGTGCCCCAGAAGATTTCTTTCCTGCCCGGCGCTTCCCGCCTGCTGGCGGATGTGTTCCGCATTCAGTTCTGGGCCATCCTGGCGCTGCCGCTGATGGTGATTCCCATGAAAAAGCGCCTGCGCGTGCCCAAATGGATTCCCTATGCGGCATACCCGGTCCATTTGCTGGTGATCGGCGCAATCAGCCATTGGGACGAAATTCAGCAGACGGTCAGTCAATGGCTGTAGTCCGGAATGCGCCCGCCTGCCGCAAGGCCCTGCGGTGCCGGGAAATGACCTCGTCCAATTCCCGGTGGCGCACGGGAGCGGCGATGCGCATGTTGGGAACGCGAAGGGGCGGCATACCGCTTTTATCCGGCGCCGCCTGCGCTTCGCGGGGCGCGGGCGCCGCCGCAGGCTGATAATGCAGCTGGCGGGACCGCCATTCCAGCCATCTGTCCTGCTGTTCCTGATAAGTGAGCGCCGAAAAGGGAGACACCGGGGCGGCTTTCTCCTGCTGATCCATGATTTCATCCTCCTTGCACGGTGTTTTCCCTTCCATGTTATGCGGGGAATGAAAAGCGGTGCTCAGTCGCCGGACTGCCAGAACAGGGAAAGCGCGTCCGCCGCGTTATCCTCCCGTTCCCGTCGCTGGCTGAACAGCAGGTCCGAAATATCCTGCCATATCCTGTTTCCGGCGGAGGGCGCTTTGGCCCGGGCCACCTGCACGGCCTGCTTTCCTTCCAGCAGGATGCCGTTATTCAGCAGCTCCGAGTTGATGGGAATGATCCGATACGTATACTCCACGCCCAATCTGGCTTTTTTATCGGTATAATACAGAGTTTCTCCCGCGCCGCCGTACAGTTCATTCAGGATGATGCATTCGCCGATGGCGTCCCGCTGGATGCGGTACAGCCCCGCGTCCGCCGCCGTGATCACAAGCACGGGGTTGCCCTGGCTGTTGTGCGTAACGTAAAAGGCGGAGGGCGTGCGCGGCGCGACCCATACGTTGGACTCCTTCGTGGGCCGGTTGGAAGCCAAAAACACCTCTGAAACGCTGTAATTCTTGGGTGTTTTGGATGTGGCGAGCATAGCCTCTCCCGCCCACTCGATGGATTTTAAGTCGATTTTCAGCCATATAACGCCGTCCGCCTTGAGAAAGGCGGGTTTTTCTTTTTCAGCGTAATAGCTTTTGAAAAAGCGGGCGGCCATGGCTGCGGTGAAATCTCCGCCGGATACCCAGCCCTGCAGCTTGTGCTGCTGATCCGGATTATCGAATCCCATCCAGAAGGCGGTGGAAATTTCGCTGTTATAGGCGGCCATCCAGATATCCCGGTTGCCGCCGCCGGTCATGTTCACGGTGCCCGTTTTGCCCGCCACCGGCGTGCCCGCGCCGCTCAGCTTGGCCCCGGTGCCGGACGCGGTCACCGTTTGCAGCAGGCTGGTCATCAGAAAGGCGGTTTGGGCTGACAGCACCCGGTTCCCTTCCGCTTCGTGCCGGTACAGCACATTGCCAGCGGCGTCCTCGATGCGTTCAATGAAATAAGGCGCGTAAAAGATGCCGCCGTTGGCGAAGGGGGCGTAGGCCGCGGCCAGCTGCACGGGGGAAACGCCGTAGGTCATGGCGCCCAGGGCCAGCGACAGGTTCCAATCCCGGTCATCCAGCTCAATGCCGGTTTTTTTCAGGTAATCCCGGGCGGAGGCGACGCCGATTTTATTCAGCAGCGATACCGCCGCCACATTCAGGCTGTTTTTCAGCGCCGTGCGAATGGTCACATTGCCGTAGTACAGGTTCCCGCTGTTCCGGGGCGAATAGTTGCCGAATTTCGTGGGCTTGTCGCTGAGCACGCTGGCTGTCATGTAGCCGTGGCTCTCAATGGCTGGGGCGTAAACGGCCAGGGGCTTCAGGGATGATCCCGGCTGGCGGCGCATTTGGGTGGCCCGGTTCAATCCCCGCTGCACCTGATATTCCCGTCCGCCCTCGATGGCCCGCACCGCGCCGCTGCGCACGTCCACGCTGCCCATGGCTGCCTGGGGCCGGGTGCCGTCCGCGGCGTTGGCGGGAAAATTGTCCTCCGGCTGAAAGTGGCCGTCGATAATATCCTGCTGCTCGGGATCGAAAGCCGTATAAATGTGATAGCCGCCGCCCAGCACCGTTTCCGCCTGCATGGACAGCAGGCTTTCCGCCTCGTCCAGCACGGCGTCCACATACCAGCCGTAGCGAACGTTCTGCGCTTTCTGTTCTACGGGCGTCACATCCTGGGCCAGCGCTTCCTGATACGCGTCCTCGGAGAGCATTTCGTTTTCCCGCATGACGCGCAGGATGTACTGCTGCCGCTGGCGGTTGGCGTCCGGGTGCAGGTGCGGCGCGTAAGCGGAAGGAGCCTTGATGACCGCCGCCAGCGCCGCCCCCTGCGCCGCCGATAACCGGGACGCGGGCACTCCGTAGTAAGCCTGCGCCGCCGCTTCGATGCCGTACGCGCCGCGGCCGAAATAGATAAAATTCAGATACATTTCCAGAATTTCATCTTTGCTGCATCGGTTTTCCAATTGCAGCGCCAAATACATTTCCTCCAGCTTGCGGGCGATGGTTTTCTGAGCGCTCAAATGGCTCAGCTTCACCAGCTGCTGGGTAATGGTGCTGGCCCCCTCCGCGTAATCGCCGGAGCGCAGATTGGCGCGGAGCGCGCCGAAAATGCGCAGGGGATCAATGCCAAAATGCTGGTAAAACCGCAGGTCCTCCGCCGCCAGGAAAGCGTTTTGCACTTCCCGGGGCACGCTGGACAGGGGAACGCTCACCCTGTCCTGGGCGGATTGGATCTTGGCGACAAAGCTGCCGTTCCGGTCATAGATCGCGCCGGTTTGCGGAAGATCAACGATTTTCCTTAGATCCAGCCGCTGCCAGGAGCCTACGCCGAATCCAAAATAGAAAGCGAACGCGCCGCCGAGCAGCAGCATCAAAAAGGCGGACGTTATGCCCCGCTTCATGCCTCGCCGCCGAATGCCGTCCAGCTTTTTCAAATCCTTCCGGCTTTCCCGGTCCGTCTGCCTGTCCATCCGGCGGACAGCCCGTCCCCAGGTTCCTTTTTTCACGCCGCGCCGCCTCCCGTTTGTTTGCTTTTCTTCCATTTTTCCATGGCTGAACGCCTTTCAACCTGTTATTTTCTGGAAGGCATCAAGATATTTCCATGGATTTTGGCGCTGTTCCTCTGTATAATGACGCCATACGAAAGCGAAAAAGATGAAACGGAAACGGGGGAAACGATCATGAAGCGCATGCGCTGGGCCGGACCGGCAGTGTTTGCCGCGTTAGGCGCTGTGATTCTTCTGTTTGCCGCCCGAGGGGCGGGCACGGACACGATATATCTTTCTTACACCGATTTTTGGTCCCTGGCGGAATCCGGCCGGGTGGAAAGCGTTGTCCTGGGCAGCGGTGAATACTGGCAGGCGAACCTGACCGACGGCGCCGCCGTGCGCACCCCGAATCCAAGAGCGGCGGATGGGAAAGAACGGCTGCTGGCGCTGGATATCGACGTAAAGGAACAGGAGAGCGGCGCGGGTATATGGATGCTTGGGCTGACCGCGGCCGCGGCATTTTTCTTTTTTTCCAAATCAAAGGGGAAAAGCGCCATGGGCCTGCAAAAGTACGCTTCTGTTCAGGCGGACGAACGCGTGCCCAACGTGACCTTTCAGGATGTGGCGGCTTCCGGGGAAACCCTGCAAAGCCTGCGGGATTTGGCGGCGTTTCTGCGGGATCCCAAACGCTTTGCTGCTTATGGCGCACGCGCGCCCAAGGGCGTGCTGCTTTACGGCCCGCCGGGTACCGGAAAAACCCTGCTGGCGCGGGCGCTGGCGGGGGAAGCAAAAGCTCCTTTTTTCGCCATGAGCGGAGCGGATTTCGTGCAGGTATACGTTGGCGTAGGCGCGTCCCGGGTGCGGGAATTGTTTCGCAGGGCGCGCAAGGCGGGCGGAGGCGTGATTTTCATTGACGAAATAGACGCCATCGGCAAAAAGCGCGACAGCGGCAACGACGAGCGGGAACAGACGCTGAACGCCCTGCTGACGGAAATGAGCGGATTCTCCGTGGATGACCGCATTATGGTGCTGGCCGCAACCAACCGGCTGGATACCCTGGACCCGGCCCTCCTGCGGGAAGGGCGTTTTGACCGGCGCGTCGAGGTGGGCCTGCCGGATTGCGGACAGCGGCTGAAAATACTGCAGGTGCACGCCCGGCGCAAACCCCTTGACGCCGGAATTTCACTTGAAAACTGGGCGAAGCAGACGGCCCTGTTTTCCGGGGCGCAGCTGGAAGCGCTGCTGAATGAGGCGGCCATCCGCGCGGCCCGGCGGGGATCGGGGCCTATCCTGGAAGCCGATCTGGAAAGCGCGTTCTGCGGCGTTGCGGTAGGGGAGGAATCGCCCCGACAGATGACGGATGCGGAAAAACGGGTTACCGCCTGGCACGAAGCCGGGCACGCGCTGATCACCCGCTGCCTGCTGCCCGAAGCCCGCCTGACCCGCGTCACCATCATACCTTCTTCCCGCGGGGCTGCGGGCTATTCCATGAGCGTGCAGCCCGATCATCTGCTGCAGACAAGAAAAGAACTGTTTTCCATGATCTGCGCCGCATTGGGCGGACGGGCGGCGGAAGAAATGCTGCTGGGGCGGGAAAACGTGACCACCGGCGCGGCCAACGACCTGAAAAAGGCCCGGGAAATCGCCGCCGCCATGGCCAAGGATTTCGATATGGGGGACACCGGCGACCCGGACCGGGATGAAGCCCTGCTCCTGCGCCAGGCCATGGACCGCGCCCGCGCCTGCCTGAAGGAACACAGGGAAACGCTGGAGCGCCTGGCTCATGCCTTGATTCTGAAAGAAACGCTGCGGGAAGAAGAACTCACTGTCCTGTTGGAACAGACCTGAAAAGTAGTGGAAGAGTTGAGAGTTGAGAGCGGAGAGTTGAGATTCACATTGTGACAATGATATCATCTCAACTCTCAACTCTTCACTCTCTGCTCTGACCTAAAGTGTCCTTTATACAGCAGAACAGTTTCCCTGAAAAAGCAAAGGGACGGCCGGCAATCCAGGCAGTCCCTTTGCTTTCCGATCAACCGGAAACGGTTTCCAATTTCGCCACATGGCTGGACAGAAGCTCGCAGAAAGCGGGGAATTCCCGCTGTTTTTCCTCCATATCCCCGCCCAGGAATTCCTTGCAGTCCCGGATCATGTTCTTAGCGGCCAGCTGCAGGTCTTCCACCTGGATCAGCAGCAGATCGCGCTGCACCCGCAGCCGGTCGCTTTCCGGCACGGGGGCCGACGCCCGACGCGCCAGGGAAGATAAGGCGCGCAGGATGGCCTGCACATCCGGATCGGCCTGAGCGGGAGTGTCGGGAGCCGTTTCCGACGGCGGCAGGGGAGACACGGTGACCGACACATCCGGACAGGGCAGCCCTTCCTGCTTCAGTTCCATGCACACCTGCTCGATCAGGTCCGGCTTTTTGCGCAGGATGGCGCGGTATTTATTCTGATACCGCAGCATGCGGCCGCGGTCGCCGCCGGACATTTCCATTACGCATGCCCGCACGGACCGTCCTTCGCCCCTGCCCAAAAGGATCTGACGCAGCAGATCGTGAATTTCCTCCTGGGAAAAGGTATCGAAAGGGGCGGCGCGTTTCAGATCCTCGCCGCCCTTTTCCCGCATTTGCATGTAATAATAATTTCTTACGCTGTTTGGTTTGCGCCCCAGGGCATGCCCGGTGCGGTCAAACACCCCGCGCAGGGGCGTGCCCGCGTCCAGCGCGGCGCGAATTTCTTTCCACAGCAGATCGGTTTCCTCCTGGGTCCAGCCATTGCGGCTCAAATGCGCGGTTTGTTCCATGGATTCATCCCTCCATTTTTGCCTGTATGTTCCATAGTATGCGGCAGGGAGGGAAAGAATATGCGCATGGAGAAACTTTGCGCCATTTTCCGGTTATTGCTGCTTCAGCGCTTCATATACCTTCGCAAACGCGTCCTTTTCATTCAGCTTGAGATCAAACAGGCCGCCGTAGGGACTGTTCAGGTTGTACACATAGTTGCCTTTGGGCGCGTTGGTGTCGGTGAGGCCCCAGATGGAAACGGCCTTGAGCGGGTTGCCGCCTTCGCCGTTCAGCGCCATGAACATGCGGAACAGGTTTGCGTAGAAAGCGCTGTGCTTATCCGCCTGCGATAAATCAAAATTGCGCACGGCCATTTCGGTGATCTGCACTTCCAGGCCCATTGCGGCATAATTGAGGATTTCGTCCCGGATCATATTCACGTGGCTGTCTTCCAGGCAGCCTTCCTGCACGCCGTAGCCGCCGATGTAGCCCTGCATGCCGATGCCGTCGCACAGCCGGCGGTCATTGCCGTTTTCGTCCTTGGCGAAGGCGTTCACGGTTCCGATCAAGGCGCGGATGGCCTTGGCCTTGTCGCCGAAGTAGGCGTTATAATCGTTATAGTACAGTTTGATATCCGCCCCTAAGGCCTCCACCGCGTTCCTGGCGTACAGGAAGGAAAGGGCCACATAATCATCGCCCATGCATTCCCGGAACAGATTGGGATTTCCGCTGCGCAGCGTGCGCAGGTGACGGGCGTCCCCGGCGGCGTACTCGCTGGCGTTATCGCCCACGGCTTCGTTCACTACGTCCCAGCAGTAGACCACGCCGGGAAACTTTTCCTCAAAGTGCTTCACCACCTCGGTGATGTAATATTCCGTGCGCGCTTTGACGGTTTCCTGATCGGCGTAGGGCTTTTTGCCGTCGTAATCCTCCCGGAAGAACCAGTCGGTCATGTAGGCGTCCCACACCAGCACGTGGCCACGCACGCCGATGCCGTTATCCTGCGCCCACTTGACCATCTGATCCGCCATGGAATAATTCATGGCCGGCATGCCGTCGGCGCGGGCGAGGGTGGCCCGCTGATCCAGCAGGGAATAGGCTTTCATTTCGTTGGTAGCGGTCATGGAATTGAAGTGGGCTTTCACCAGGTTCAGGTATTTCTGGTTCCGCAGCTGATCGAAGGAAAGGGGCGCGCCAAGCTTGAAGCCGTAAGGAGCGGCCAGGGCGCACAGGGGTTCCCTGGCTTCCTCCGCCAGGGCGGGCAGGCCGGCGCACAGCAGCGCCATAACGGACAGAACGGCGGCAATTTTTTTCATTGATGATGTCCTCCTTCGCATTTTCTTTTTTTATCTTTCTGGATGATTCGGGCAAATCCTGTTCATTTCGTGCGGTGAACGCAAAATTTATTGCTTTTCCCATCAGGCGGTCCCAACAGACGGGAGAGAGCCTCCTGCTAAAAGAAACATCAGCAAAAAGGCGCACAGCAGCGCCCCCGCTCCCCAGGAAAGCCTGGGAGGCAGGGGCAGGCTGAGCGCCCTTTTTCCAACGGGCAGGGAAAAGCCGACCGCTCCCGCATATTTCAGCAGGCCGGTCACGAAGGAATCGCCGTATGCGGCGGCGGAATCGACAGCCGCTGCCGCCGCGGCGGTGAAGAACGCGGTCACGGCAAAGCCAAAAAACAGCCGGGAAAGCGGCATGTTCCGCTTCCTGGGGTAAGGGTAGCGATAGCGGCAGGGAAGCAGCGCGCCGGTTCCCAGCCACAAAAGCAGCGCCGCAGCCGCGCCGCCCGCATGCCAGCGCAGGCCGGACAGCACCATCACCGGGGCGGCAGCCAGCAGCCATGCGCGCATGCGAGCGGCAGAGCGCATCATCCGCCGTACACCGTGATCTGCCGGAGCATTTCCTCCGCCCGGATATTCACATCATCCAGCGACGATGCGGTTTTCAGCGTTTCCGCCAGGGCCTGCACGCCTGTCACCAGAGCGGCTTCGCTGGTAACGGCGGCTTTGGTGATGGCCTTGTCAACAGTCTGCAGGCGGGTGAGCACCATTTTCTTCAGTCTGTCGTCAGTTTCCCCCTGGTATTGGCTGGCGAATTTCAGGCCTACCAGCGCGGTATCGCCCACGGTGACCACATAAGCGTCGTCCACCTCGCTGAGCCGTTCCACCGCCTCTTCCATGGCCTGGGCAGCTTGCCGGGTATCATCAAGGGAAGCCGACGGGCGCATGGTTTCCTCCGGCCGGGCAGTGCCGTCCATGGGCTGCGGGCTTGCGGTGACGGCGTCGGGCAGCAGATTGTTCAGCATATTGGTGGCGCCGGGCGTGGGAGAAGCCACCGTATCCGCGCTGCTGGCGCAGCCTGTGAGCAGCGCCGCCGAAAGCAGGGTCAGCGCAAAAAGCAACAGGGTCTTTTTCATAGCAATCGCCTCCTCGCGGCTATTTTGCGCAAGGAGGCGGCGATTTATCATTGGGAAAATTATGTGGCCTGGTCTGAACCGTACAGGGTGCATCCGCCGATGAATTCCCGCAGCAGGGAAAGCGGCGGAATATCCGCCATGGCTTCTTCGGGGACGGGAAGGATATAATGAAGGATTTTCAGCAGCCGCCGGGAGCTCAAATACACCGGATCTTCCGGAGGTATGGCTTTGAGCAGCTCATAGGCGTACCGTTTGAGCACCGGCAGCTCATAGTGCAGGCAGGAATTGAACACGAAATCCGCCTGCTCCTGATAGGGGAATATCCACGTTTCCTCGCCTCTGCGCACGCTGTTCCACATGTTCAGGGTTTCCTCCGGCGGCGTGGAACGGAATTGATGATCCCGCACGATCCTGCGCAAAAGCCTGGCGTCGGTGGTGCGGATGCGGTTATGGTGATCCAGGTTCAGGCAGGTCAGCTCGCTGATGTAGACTTTGGAGATCAGCCTGGGGTCAAAGCCTTCATGCAGGGAGGGATTCAGGCCGTGAATGCCCTCCATGACCAAAATCTGATCTTCAAACAATTGCAGGGGATAGCGCTGTTCAAACCGCTTGCTGACCGTAAAATCGAACCGGGGCATCATGACCTTTTCTCCGCGAAGCAGCCCGGCCACGCAGCTGCGCAGCAGATCCAC
>JAEEGL013934915.1_pt1 | contig 12219 bp, 9 predicted proteins | sample 9134231 | NCBI WGS metagenome assembly JAEEGL01 (sample SAMN16246548, study PRJNA631951) | gut metagenome | biome: gut microbiome; feature: rumen; material: fiber-attached | host: Bos | place: Iran: Karaj | collected 2018-10
GGTTTCATAATTATTATTATATCCGTTCTGAGGATAAGCCTCTCAGCTTTTATTGATCGAGACGTGAAAACACTCTTGACACCGCAAAAACAGGAAGCATATAATATCCTTTGTCCGCAGGTAAAACCAGCGGCGTGGCGGCGTAGCTCAGTTGGCTAGAGCATTCGGTTCATACCCGGAGTGTCATCTGTTCGAATCAGATCGCCGCTACCATTAGAAAAGCCCGTAACTACGGGTTTTTTCTTTTTTTGATACTATGCTCTTGATTGTGAATGGGGAATGGTATTTTCAATGCTTTTTCAAAGCGTTAAGTGCATTTGCATGAAACTCCGCAACTAGAGGATTCTAGGCTTTGGAGTGAGGTGTCGGAACTGTCAAATTTAGAAGTAAAACTGTCATGTGGATAGAGCGAAAAAACGATACAGAACAAGGGGTTCCTTTACAAACAGAGAATGCTCGGAGATGCTGGGGCGTCATTCAAGCCATGTTGACAGTGCATTTCTTTATTGATATCGTTTTTTATATTTAGTAGGGGACACTGTATAAGCGCTTCGGACATCTGGGATAAGGGGTATTGCCCATTAGTCGTTACAGCAACTCTGCTTTTCCTTTTCAATTCATCTAGTTCACTAATATGGAGGTACTTTATGATGAAATAACTGATCGCTGTTCTTGGGGTGTTGGTACTATTGCTGACGGTATGTCCTGTCGCTGAAGCGAATAATGAGCAATCGGAAGTAACGGAACAAGAGACAGTAGAGAATTCGTCGGAGATCCTGCCCAGTGAGATCAATAAAGATGAGTTTGATGCGTTGGTTGCGTGCGGCCCCATCGCAGATGAATCGCTGATCGTTGCTAGCGAGTGGGCCACTGCGGTAAAGGAGCGTGGCAGCCTTCGTGTCGGTACAACCGTTTCCTCCATGCTTTTCAGTAAGCAGGAAGACGCTGCATCAGGGATCTACGGCTTTGACGCAGGATTGTATCAACTGCTTGCCAGATATATCTTCGGTGATTCTTCCAAGATTTTTATTGTTCATGTCACATCTCCTCTGACATCTGATAGGACGCGCGAGGGCGTTCTGCTCAATGATCTTGCCGACGCAGTTTTCTCCACGTATTCCATTCTGCCCGAACGCGAAGAGATCATCTCCTTTGCCGGACCATACTTTACGACCCGCCAGTCCATTCTGGTGCGTGCTGGGAATACGCAGATCAACGGGTATGAAGATCTTGCGGGAAAGAAGGTGGCCGTCCAATACGGGACCAGTGCCATTCCTGTGATGGAGGAATATGCTCCGGATGCGATTCGCATAGAATTGAACGGTGACGGCGAATGTCTGGAGGCGCTCACCAACGGGCAGGTGGATGCCTATGTATCTGACTTTACGCTTCTTGCCAGTGCGACTATCAAATACCCCGGTTCCTTTGAAATCCACGGAGAACTGTTCGGACCGAACGATAATTACGGCATCGGCTTGCCGAAGGATTCCGACGGTGTTGCCTTCATCAACGAGTTCCTGCACACCATTGAGACAGACGGTACCTGGGCAAAGCTGTGGAAGATCTGCTTCGGCGACCGCATCAACGGAATCGAGAAGATTCCAGAGCCTCCTGTAATTCCGGAATAACATTCAAACAGTGATGACTCTGGGAGATTGATTTATCAAAGGGAATAGTTGTTACTCATGATGTATGATAGCCAAGATCTCGGAGAGAGATACAGGGTTCTTTAGAAGTCATTTGATGGAATATAGAATAATCCTGTTAGGAATGCAGCAGAGGGAGAAAGGATGGATTGATCCCGGTCAGATCTTTCAGCGGAGTTTTGACGAATAAGCTTAATTCTGCGTTCCTTTCCGCGGCATTTTCCGATGAAGCGATCCCAAGGGCTGTTTTTCAGCTCTTGGGATCATTTTGAGTTATGCTTTGTCCTTATAATGGCGCATTATGCTCGTTGAATAATCGTCGTCTGGGTTTTGATTCTCAATTCAGGTGTGCTGAGTGCCTCTTTTGCTATAGCGTTTCTGACGTTCCTGCTTCCACCTGTGCTCCCTGATCCGTTCTTTAGTGAAAAAATATCGTGTCGCATAGCACTGCCGCTGGCGCGAAATGGACAGTGCATCTATTTCAAGCCGTTTTGATCGTATTGAAAAGGATCGGCACAAAGACTGGTTTGTGTTTTAAACAGCAAAGCCCCTTTGCTTTGTCCTAGAGCAGATAAGACTGAGTTAGTGCATCCTGGGAAGAAGTAAAAAAGCCGGCAGAGAATTGTGGATCTACCGGCTTTTGATTGAATTCAGACGGATTTAACGGATAAAGGACGTTGTGACGCGCGGCTCCAGATCCGGAAGGCCGTATGCTTCTTTGCCGAGTGCAATGCTTTTGATAAGAAAAGACATGTTTTCTGCCAGAGCACGCATTATCTGAAGACCTTCCCCATCCTGGGATGCTTCGCCGGAAGCTGAACCGTGAATATTGTTCCAGTACTGGCTTGAAGCGACTGGCATGCCGGAAATGGTAAAATATTTGTTCAGTTCATCAAAGGTGGCTGTGGTTCCACCGCGCCGCGCAACGCAGACGCATGCCCCCACTTTCATCCGCTTGTCAAAACGGGAACTCATAAAGAGCCGGTCAAGGAAAGAAACCAGGGTTCCATTTGCGGATCCGTAATAGACTGGGGTGCCGACTACCAGACCGTCGCATTCTTTCAGAAGAGAAGAAGCTTCATTGACCGGATCATCATCATGGACGCAGTGACCGAGTTTGCCGCATGCACCGCAGGCAGTGCAGCCGCGAATGGGCACAGATCCGACCTGCAGGGTAACGGTTTCAATTCCGTTGCGTGCAAATACAGCTTCCATTTCCTTGAGGGCTATCGAAGTATTTCCTCCTGTTCTGGGGGATCCGTTGATCATCAGGACTTTCATGAAAAACCTCCTTAGGATTCTGTATCAGTATGATGCGGCAACTGCCGGGGAGTGACGGCAGGGTATTAAAAATCAGTTTAGTGGAGAAAGACAGAAAAGTCAAAAACCTCTTTCCTGCAGGCGAGCAAGACGATTTTCTGAGACGGTATGATGCTGTCATGACGCGATGGAATCAACCTGACGTGAATAACGGAATACTCCCATTGTTACGGTGCGGGAAACTGGTTTATAATGCAACCATGAATCAGGCAGTTTTTCATGGAGACATTACAGTTCGGATCCGGGCGAATGAACGCTTTTTTGGACCGGGAATTGCTCAACTGATGGAAACGGTGGAACAATGCGGTTCCCTGAGGCAGGCAACCCTGATGATGGATATGTCTTACAGCAAGGCATGGCGTATTGTACGCAATGCTGAAGAAAATCTTGGATTCAAACTATTTGAAACGAACAAAGGCGGATATGAACGTGGAGGTGCGGTTCTGACAGAAGAAGGGAAACGTTTTTTGAATTCCTACCGCAGTTATCAAAAGGCGGTAGAGGCATTTGCCGAAGACGCCTTCATGGATTATTTCGGATAGGAGAGAAACAGGAAAGAACGAAATATAAAGTTCCCCGGTCCATCGCATACGGGCCGGGGAGTTTTTTAACTGTAGAAAACCTTGATCGCACGCGCAGTGCCGTCCTTTTCATAATAGGTGATGGAAGCATGCACGCCGGGAGATCCGGTGCCGGTTACAGTTGCAGTGGAAAGGTCACAGACAAATCCGTTTGTAAGAATCAGCCAGGTCCCACTGATGCTGTCGACGGTTCCGGAAGTGGTTTTTATGAATTCCGGGGGGGTGGTAGGAGAAGGAGCCGGCGGTTCAAGCACTTCAATCACCTTGGCGTTCGGTGTATTCGATGCATATCCGTCATAGGTAACCCGGATCCGGCAACCCTTTTCAAGCGGGTCGCCGCCGGTATAGCAGGTTTTGTGGGTAAGACGGAAAGAATAGGTTTTGCCTTTACTGGTATAAACCGAGACTTTGGAATCAGTCAGTTTGGTGACAATTCCGCTGAGGTGCTTGTTGATCAGAGAACGGTCCACCTCAGGCTTGGCAGGAGTGGTGCGGGAAGCGGACGGACTTGTGATTACTACCTGAACGGCAAGTGGGAGGGAAAGCAGATCCCCATCATACAATACGGTTACAACGTCCCCTGCAAGGACAGAGGAATAAAGACCTGTATAACTGGTTGCTCCTGTGAGCAGGAAGCCGATTGTGTTCCCGGATTCAAGCTGAACGTACAGGGTGCTGTTTTCGATCCGCATCACTGTGCCGCTGATCGTAGAACGGGAAACAGGGGCAGATGCTAGAACCGTAACCCCGAGCGTCAGGGGCTGGTTGAGAATATCCCCTGTATAGCTGATCTCGACGGAGTCCCCCGCATGAAGCCCCGAAAGCGTACTGCCGGAAGCAAGGAAGTTGATGGTATTCCCGTTTTCCAGACGAAGCAGCAGATCGCTGGTTCCGACTGAAACAATGGTACCGCTGACGGAGTTTCCTTTGGGAGGGTCAGTGGGAGCAGGAGTGGAAGCGGGTTCCGGAGTCAATGCAGGGACTGGAGAGGGGGATGGTGTGACTTCCGGGACAGCTTCCGGGACAGAAGTCGGAGCCGGAACAGAAGAGGGGCTTTCCGGGACAGTGGGGACGCTTTTTTCCGGTTCAGAGACAGGAGAAACAGGTTCCCCTGAAACCGTAACAGGGGAATTCTGAGGAATCGTTATAGCAATTTTTGGAGCTTCGCCGGCTTGTTCAGGCATTGTAACTGCAACACATCCTCCCAGAAGCGTGAATGCAATCAATATGCAGACAAAAAAGAACAGAAACTGATGGTTCCTCATAAAGCACCCCCCGAAATCACCCGGGAAAGGCCGGATGATGTTAAAATTATTATATGTTATTCTGGGGGCATCGGAAAGGCTTTGATTCCGTAATATGCTGAAATCGGTGACCCAAGCGCAGGATAACATATCCATTGGGAAACTCTTTGCGGAGGAAGGAACAGCGATGATTACAAAGGTTATGAAAATCTGGACAGCGCTGCTTTTAGCGGTGTTGCTGGCAGCAGGATGCGCTGCAGGGAAAACTGAATCAGAATCAGTTCCGGCAGAAGTGTTGCCGGTTGTGACTGAAACGTTGGCGGAGCAGCCGGATGATGCGCTGCCGCAGAGCGGGCAGGAAACGCCGGAAACGGTCCGGATTCTGAAACTGGCGGAGATTGAAAACTGGCATTGGGACTATAACGAGACGGGATCTGCGGAAGCATGCGCACCGATACTGTTCCTGGCTGAAGACGAAGAGCTGTATCCTGAACTGTCTGAACTTCTCCGGAGCACGGGAGAGCGGATGAATGCGGAAGCAGAGCAGCAGTTTGAGGAGATGAAGGATTCTCTTGCGGAGCAGCCCTCCATGCAGCTGCGCTCTGTAACGGGGACTTCCGTTGCAAGAGCCGACTCGGATTATCTCAGCATACTGTTTGTTACGGACAGCTATCTGGGGGGAGCACATCCGGACAGAACCTTTACCAGCCTGAATGCTGAGAGCAGGACGGGAAGAATACTTCGTCTTTCAGATCTCTGCAGCGGTACGGAATCGCTTCTGTTCCGGCTGGGAGCTGTGCTGCAGGCCCGGTACCCGGACGTGCAGTTTTTTAACCTGAACGCGGAACTGGCGCAGGAAGAGAAGGAAAACACCCTTGCGTGGACTGCCGGATACGATGGGATTACCTTCTATTTTCCCGGAGGAATGCTTGCCCCATATTCGGATGGAGATCTCGCGGCATGCCTGTCCTGGAGAGAGAACGCAGATATCCTGGATCCGGAGGATTTCCGTGCGCCGGCGTCATGGGCTGCTGCGTTTTGTGCAGATCTGCCGGTTTTCCTTGACCCGGAAGGTTCCGGCAGCCTTGGAGCCCTGCAGGCCGGTGGGACTACTTATGACTGGGAAAGTCAGGCTTTTGAAGGAGTCTATGCGAATCTGGATGGTTTCGGAAGCAGTCAGGAGGCTTATTTCTATTCTGTCCGTCCATACCTGATCCGGACCGGGGACGGGCTTTCCCTGGTCTATCTGGAACTGTCTTCCGACAATGACTATCGGAGCCTTATCGCATTCCGGGTAGGAAACGGAACCGTTTCTGCGGAATCGGAAGAAATGGGGTTTTGTCTGACCGGAGCAGATGGACCGGGTGATGCCTACGGAAGAATGCTGACCTTCGACCCGGAACAGTTCCGCCTGTCTACCAGACTGGATGCGCTGAGCACCTATGACGGAGAAAAAACCTATCATATCGGACCGGACGGCGTACCCGAGACCGATGACGCACTGTTTAGGATTGAATACAGGCCGACCCTGGTCACGGTCCGGGAAGTTCCTGCTACAGATGAGAGCGGTGCGGAAACCATGCTGAAACCGGGAACGGAATTCACGCTTCTTGAAACGGATGGGCATTCAGTGGTCACGGGAGAGACGGCTGACGGAATCCGGGCTTTTCATGGGATCTTTGACAGATGGCCCCAGATGATCGGCTCGCTGGAAGCGGAAGAGTGTTTTGAGGAAATGTTCTTTGCAGGTTGATGCAAGGGGCAGGGAAAAGGCCCTCCGGCAGGATGCCATACCAGGATCCTGCAGAGGGCTTTCTTTTTGCTGTTCCGGGAGGAGCCGGAACGTGGCTGCAGTCTGGAGGGAAGGAGCGAGTCAGGAGAGCGGAGCAGATTCAGACAGCTGCAGAAGGAAGCGCTTTTTCAGCAGTTCATAACGAAGGCGCTTTTCCTCTTTCCGAAAATGAACGTTCCGGAACTGCTCAGAGCACATATGATAATTCAGGACAGCGTCTCCGAACTGCTCGCTAGTCAGATCAAAAGCACGGCCGTTGGCATAGTTAAAGCAGTGGCAGTTGCCGTCTTCCAGAGGAATGCCCAATACAATGCCGCCGAAAAAATCCTGTATCAGGAAAGCGGTTATGGAACACTGCCCAAGGGCTGGATTATCCGGGCTCCAATTCGCACGAAGCCTCGGCGCGCAGGTTTCGGCGCACCAGGTTTTCTTCAGCAGATCATAATAATCCCGGGGGGTCCTTCCGGATTGATCGCAGATGTCGGCTGCTTCCCATCCCCAAAATCGGTACATGGTTTTGCTTGACTCCTTTCGGATTTTTCAGCATGGCCGGAAATGCTCCGGGGAATAAGGGCACGGCAGGTCAGATTCCTGTCAGTTTTGCGCGGAAGGTAATCGTTCTCGGCGTTTGAAGTTCATCGAAACGGATAGAGTAGGATCCGGCTTTTTCATCAACAGAAAGGATGGTCCCTTCTCCCATAATGCTGTGGCGGATACGGTCACCTGGACGGAACTGGGCAACGGAAGGGCCAGAAATTAGGAGCTCGCTGAGCCGGATCTGCTCCCCGGCTTCCCGAATCAAATTTTCAGGAAGATATCCGGAGCATTCCATCTGATCCAGCCCGATATCCAGAATGAAGCGGGAGGGTACCCGCGGACTTCCGTCATGATTGCGGCCTCCGGAACCGGACAGGTACAGCCCGAGTTCGGCACGGGTTACCGCAACGAAAGCGAGACGCCGTTCCTCTTCCATTCCGGGCCGGTCCCGGACTTTCCGGGATGGGAACACGCCGTCTTCCATTCCGGCCAGAAAGACATAGGGAAACTCCAGACCCTTGGCCGCGTGAACAGTCATAAGCCGGATGGATTCCTGCTTGGTTCCGGCATCCAGGTTGGTAAACAGGGCGATATGGGAGAGATAGTTCTCAAGCGTGGCTTCTTCACCGCAGGTGGTTTCGTACTCATAAATGGACTGCTTGAGTTCAGACAGGTTATCCAGACGTTCCTGGCTGCCCTCTGTCCGGAGCATTTCTTCATACCCGCTCTCTTCGAGCAGCGAAATCATCAGTTCGGAAATCGGCCGGTCCGGGGTGACTGCGGTGAACGTTTCGACAAGCCGGATAAAATCTGCTGCCTGGGTGTTGCGGAAAACAGGATCTTCAGATGCCTGCTTCAGGGCGTCATACAGGCTGCAGGAGTGTGCGGAAGCGTATTCCTGCAGGAAACGGATCCGTTTTTCCCCGATGTTGCGGCGCGGTACGTTGACGATCCGCAGAAATGCAAGATCATCCCGATAGACTAGCATATGCAGATAGGAAAGGATGTCCTTAACCTCTTTTCGGGCAAAGAACGAAGTCCCGCTGTATATAGCGTAGGGGATTTCCCTTCGGATCAGAATTTCCTCGATGGAACGGGAAACAAAATGTGCCCGGTACAGTACGGCGATGTCTGCAGGCGCAGTGCCTGATCCGAGAAGCTTTTCAATTTCGTCTGCGATCCATTCTGCTTCCTGTTCAGAAGTTTTCGCATTATGATAGCGAACCGGCTGTCCGGAGGGAAGATTCGGAATCAGATCCTTTTTGACGCGCTCCCGGTTCTTGGAGATCAGCGTGTTGGCGACGGCAAGGATTTCCGGTGTGGAGCGGTAGTTGTCGAGCAGAAATACCGTGCAGGTCCCCGGGAAAGCGTTTTCGAAGTCCAGCAGATAGCGGACATTTGCGCCACGCCAGGTGTATATGGTCTGGTCCGGATCTCCGACGACGAAGAGGTTCCGATGATAGCCGCAGAGCACCTGCATGAGACGGTACTGCAACTGATCAATATCCTGAAATTCGTCGATCAGGATATAGTTGAGACGCTGCTGCCACTTTTCCCGGATCTGGGGGTTTTCCTGAAAAATATAGAGTGTAAAATTGATCAGATCGTTGTAGTCCAACCCGAAGCATTTCTTCTGCTGGTAGAGGTATCCGTAAAACAGGATATCTTCCGGCGATTCGGATTCAAGGTATTTGCTGCGGAGTGTTTCTGCATCCATCCGGATCAGATCGAGATAGTAATCAGGTTCTTCGAGACATTTACGGATCTCGAACCGGTCGCGCGCCTGCCCGTACGTCATATCCCGGAGGGACAGCCCACGCTCTTCATAGATCAGGGCGAGCATGGCGTTGATATCCTCGTTGTCAAGCACAAGGAAATTCTGGGGGTATGAGACAGCGTGCGAATCTTCCGAAAGGACGCTGACGCAGAAACTGTGGAAGGTGCAGATATACCCTGCACTGTTGTCGCCGGTCAGCTGCCGGATCCGGGTTCTCATTTCTCCAGCAGCTTTATTGGTGAAAGTAACGCACAGGATGTTGGAAGGGAGGATGCCGATTTCATTGACCAGATAGGCAAAGCGGGCGGTCAGCGCCCGGGTTTTCCCGCTCCCTGCACCGGCGATGACGCGGACAAACCCTTCTGTTGTCTGAACGGCCTCCTGCTGACCTGCGTTCAGCTGCTTAAGGAATCCGTCTTCCATGGGCGCATCCTCCTTTATTTCCTATGGGAGAGCATAGCAGATAGCGTTGACATTTTCCATGCCGGATATGATAATGTTTGGGTTAAACTGGGGAGGAGGCGTACTAATAATATGGAAGAAAAGCGCCCGTTGAATTTTATTGAAGCCTTTGTCGAGGAAGATATCAGGAACAAGCATCTGACTGCGGTAAAGACCCGTTTTCCGCCCGAGCCCAACGGCTATCTGCACATCGGGCATGCGAAGGCATTCTGCATTGATTTCGGGATCGCCGAAAAATACGGCGGGACCTGCAATCTTCGCTTTGATGATACGAATCCGACCAAAGAGGATGTGGAATATATCGATGCAATCCAGGAGGATATCCGGTGGCTGGGCTTTCAGTGGGACCGGATCTGCTTTGGATCATCCTATTTCGATAAATGCTATGAACTGGCGGTAGGCCTGATTAAACGGGGACTGGCGTATGTGGACGATCTGACGAAAGAGGAAATGACGCTTTACCGCGGCACGCTGACGGAGCCGGGGAAAGAGAGTCCCTTCCGCAGCCGTTCTGTCGAGGAGAATCTGGACCTGTTCCGGAGAATGCGGGACGGGGAATTCCCGGACGGCGCCAAAACCCTGCGTGCCAAGATCGATATGGCGTCTCCGAATCTGAACATGCGGGATCCGGCCATTTATCGGATCAAGCATGTATCCCATCATCAGACCGGTGATAAATGGTGCATCTATCCGATGTATGATTTTGCGCATCCGATCCAGGATGCGCTGGAAGGCGTTACGCATTCCCTCTGTTCCCTGGAGTTCGAGGCGCACCGGCCGCTGTATGATTGGGTTGTGGAGCAGTGCGGATTTGATCCGAGACCACGCCAGATTGAGTTTGCCCGGCTGAACCTTACCAATACCGTCATGAGCAAGCGCTACCTGCGCAGGCTTGTGGAGGAAGGATATGTATCCGGATGGGACGATCCCCGCATGCCGACCCTGTGCGGCCTGCGGCGGCGGGGCTATACGCCGGGAAGCATCCGTGATTTTCTGGAGCGCGTTGGAGTAGCCAAAGCGGATTCCACAGTTGAAACTGCCATGCTGGAGCATTGCGTACGGGAAGAACTGAACCAGACAGCCAGCCGCTATATGGCGGTTACGGATCCCCTGGAAGTGGTGATTGACAATTGGGAAATCGGGAAGGCCGAAGATATTGAGATTGAAAACCTGCCCGGGAATCCGGAAAAGGGGACTCATACGGCGCGATTCGGGCGGACCGTTTACATTGAACGATCCGATTTTGAGGTGGATCCTCCCAAAAAGTTCTTCCGCCTGAAACCGGACGGGGAGGTCCGGCTGAAGGGAGCCTATATTGTCAGGTGTGTTTCCTGGGATACGGACGCAGACGGCAGGCTGCTTCGGGTTCACTGTGTTTATGATCCGGAATCACACAGCGGAACGGAGACCCGGAAGGTTAAGGGAACGCTGCACTGGGTCGGCGCGGAGGATGCCGTTCCAGCGGAATTCAGGATGTACGGCACACTGCTCAAGGACTCCGAACCCGGAGACGAGGAGAAGGATTTTACCGAGCTGCTGAATCCGGAATCCCTGACTGTGCTGCATGGATTTGTGGAACCTGCCCTTCTGGATGCCGGGCAGGATGAACGTTTTCAGTTTATGCGGACAGGATATTTTGTTCAGGATACCGATTCTACAAAGGACCACCCTGTATATAACCGGGTGGTCGGACTCAAGGACAGTTATAAAGGATAAGAAATATGATCAGGACACGTTTTGCGCCGTCACCGACGGGATATATGCATATCGGCAACCTTAGAAGCGCGCTTTATGCGTTTCTTTACGCCCGCCATACAGGCGGCAGGTTTCTGCTCAGGATTGAGGATACGGACCTGGAACGCTACGTGGACGGAGCGGTGGATGTGATTTACCGGACGCTCCGGGATGTGGGAATCAACTGGGATGAAGGACCGGACATCGGAGGAGAATACGGACCCTATGTGCAGTCGGAGCGGAAAGCCATGTACCTTCCGTACGCTGAGCAGCTGATCCGATCCGGCCATGCCTACCGCTGCTTCTGTACAAAGGAAGAACTGGACGCAAGGCGGGAAGAAGCTGCTGCCCGCGGGGAGACTTTCCGGTATGATAAGCACTGCCTGCATCTTTCAGAAGCAGAGATTCAGGAAAAGCTCGACGCAGGCGTTCCTTATGTGATCCGGCAGAATATTCCCGAGGAGGGGCAGACTTCCTTTACCGATGAGATCTTCGGAACGATCACGGTCGACAACAGCACGCTGGACGACAATGTGCTGATTAAGACGGATGGAATGCCTACTTATAATTTTGCCAATGTAATCGATGATCATACAATGGGTATCACGCACGTCATGCGCGGGATGGAATACCTTTCGAGCACGCCGAAATACAATCTTCTCTATGAAGCGTTCGGATGGGAGATTCCGAAATATATCCACATGACGCCCATTATGAAGGATGCGCAGCATAAACTCAGCAAGCGCAACGGGGACGCTTCCTATGAAGATTTCATTTCAAAGGGATATCTGAAAGAGGCGGTTATTAACTATATTGCGCTGCTCGGATGGAATCCGGGGGATGAAAGGGAGATATTCTCTCTGGACGAGCTGATCGAGGCTTTCTCGATCGAGGGGATGAGCAAATCTCCTGCGATTTTTGACCCGCAGAAGCTGCTCTGGATGAATTTTGCATATGTGCGCGCGCTTGCCCCGGAAACCTTCACGCAGTATGCCGCTCCCTATTACGAGCAGGCCGGTATCGGGCATATGGACCGGGAGGTCCTCTGCCGGATTCTGCAGCCACGGGTGGAGATTTTCTCGCAGATTCCGGAGATGGTGGATTTCCTTGCGGCGCTGCCGGAATA
>JAEEGL014848209.1_pt1 | contig 12219 bp, 6 predicted proteins | sample 9134231 | NCBI WGS metagenome assembly JAEEGL01 (sample SAMN16246548, study PRJNA631951) | gut metagenome | biome: gut microbiome; feature: rumen; material: fiber-attached | host: Bos | place: Iran: Karaj | collected 2018-10
GCCATATAGCCTTCGCTGACAATCAGCGACGACGTTTCACACGACACTTCATCGGTGACGTCGCGGCTGGTGGTTCCGCTGACAAAGGCTTTGGTCAGGGTCACGGAGATGCGGTCGACGACAAAGTTCCGACCGGGGTCGTCCTGCGATTCCACACGACCGGTACCCAGCGATTCGGGACATTCCAGCTGTGCCGCAGAATAGCCCGCCTTCGCACTCTTTCCGCCATAAGTGGCCGTCAGGGTCCTTTCGCTGCACGGCGAAGTGGCCGTCAGGATACCGCCCGTTGCGTCGACACTGATGCCGCCGAGGTCGAAATAACTGGCCTGGTCCGTCACGTCGACACACGTCCCGTCGCTGTAACTGGCCGTCACGGAGAAGGGTTGTGAATACGACAGGCTGCCTCCAACGATCTGTACCAGTTCATAGGAAGACTGGTCGAAGTCGACGCTGGTCAGGCTGCGCTCCCGCTTGCCCTGGCTCAGATCGATCGTCACGTCCGACACTCCCGGACCGCCCAGGACGAGCGTTCCCGTCTTTACCTGCGTATAACTGTCATTGTCGTACACAGGCCAGACGGTCAGTGATGCGGACGATGTGCTGTAATCAAAACCGGCCGAACAGCGTTTCACCGACCAGTTCACATTGGAACTGACGGAAACCGTGGAACCACTGCCGGAACCCGATTCGTTCCAGTCCCACGACAGCGCGTCCGGGCTGGCCGTCAGGTATTTCTCATCAGGCGCCGGTTCCACGACGCGCAGGTCGGCATCATCATAGTCTGTTATATCGTAGCCGCTGAAATGACCGCGGATACTGGCCGTTCCGGCCGCTTCTCCGAAGACGGTACTGCCGGAAATGGATACACAGGCTGCACCGGACACGGCACTGAAGCCGTCGGGAGATGTGCTGACCACGGTCGGATAGCTGCTGCCACCGTCGTTGCTGGCATAGAGCACGGCGGAGGCTGTGGTCGACGTCCCGACCAGGATGCTGGCGGCCCCTACGCTGGTTACGACTTTATAGCGGGTCGAAGGAGCAGCCTGGTGGCCCTCGTGCGTCAGACTTACGTTGGCCGATGAGACCCCGGTCGCAGAGACCGTCAGCAGCGAGACAATGTCGGTGCTTCCGTCATTGGCGCTGACCGGATAGACGGTGACCGTGGCATTGCCGCTGCCCGAAGTCGGCCGTACGGACCAGTGGCTGTCGCCGCCAGCCACGCTCCAGTCCGTATTGCTCGTGATGCTGAAAGTCTGGGCCGCAGCGCTCCCGTAGGCGTCGTACGTCCAGGTGAGCGCAACCGGATCGACCAGCAGGCTCGGGATGAAGCGTTTGCTGATGTTTACGATCGAATGGTCCGTCATGCCGTCGTAGAAGGCAGTCACATGACCGATGACGTCACGGTCTGTCGTATTGGAAGCCGACAGCAGCTGGTTCCGTTCATTCCACGACGCCACGGCCAGCAGGCCGGCATCGACCGTCCATACGGCCAGCGACGAAACATCGTCCTCACTGTCCAGAACATCGTTGTCGTAACACTGTACGTAGGCATAGAACATCCGGGAGCCATTCCAGTCAATCGTCGTCGAAGAAGGTTTCACCACCAGGTCGTAGGTATAGTTGTGGTTGTTGACCGTCAGGGTCACGCCGTTGCTGGTCACGCCCCTGTAAAGGGCGGTAACCGTGGCACTGCCCACTGCGTCCGCCCGGGTCTGAAGGCCGTGTACGGAGACGATGGAAGGAGCGCTGCTCGTCAGGGAGAAGCCCTCGGAGAAAAAGTCGCTGTCCCCGTTGTCATAGCTGACCCGGATGCGCCAGCTTTGCTGGCTGCCCAGGTTCACCGGATTCGTGCCCGTAACCCAGCCAGAAGCGCTGTTCAGCTGCAGTTCCACCCCCGTGACGATGCGCTCGCGCACCAGCAGGCTGGCGTCGCCTTCAGCCGTCTGATCGTTGGCCGTAAAGGACGCATGGACCTGTGTCGTACCGGACTGGCTGCCGCTGGTGAACACGCCCCCGCCCTGGCTGGTCACCAGCCCGTCAGCCCGCCACTGGGCCTTGCTGGTGACATCTTCCACAGAGCCGTCGTCGAACAGGCAGCTGGCCGTGAAACGGACCTGCTTGCCGCCGGCATAGACTTCGTGTGGATTGGGTGACAGGGTGATGGCCTGGGGTTTTGCCTGGTTGAGGTACGTGCCCGTAACCGAGGCGGTTTTGGTCACCTCTCCCTCGGTATACGTAGCGCTCAGGATGACGGCCGGCATATTCTGTATCATCTGGTAGATGCGGCAGGTATAGCTTTCGTCCGGACCCATCTGGACCTGGATCAGGTCGTCATTCTTGTGTTCCCCGGCCGATACCGCCCGATAGATGTCGGTTCTTCCGTTGTAACCGTACACGACGTTGGCCATTTGATAGCAGTTGCCGTCCCAGTAGGCGATGCGCTTGTCGTCCGACCATTCGACAGCCGACTTCTGTGTGACGTCTTCTTCGGTTCCGTCGTGATAGTAAGCGCGCAGCGTGAAGACCTTCTCATTGGCACGGGCATAGTTGTAATAGCCCCGGTAGGCTTCCGCCGCCGTTCCGCAGGCCGGAATGTAAATCACGCTCGGAAAGATCTTCAGGTCGCGGAGGATGGACGTCACCTGGATGTAACGGCGGGCCTGCAGGGTCTCGCCCCGCTCCGTATAGCGCATCTGCACATAAGAGCGCCCGCGCTTGTATTTCGTGCGGACCTTGCCGCTACCGGCATATTCCAGCATATCCGCATCCTGGAACGACCAGTCTACGTCTTCCGGATTGAGGACATGCTGTCCGTCGGTTCCTTCATATTCCACCGTAAGGGTATACTGGACTTCCTCCCCGCCAGAAAGCAGGGTCTGTTCTTCTTCGGGCGTCACGTTCAGACGCAGCAGCCTGCCCGGTTCCAGCGTGATGCGCGCCGAAGCGCTGCAGGTAATGCCGTCTTCCGTATAACTGGCGCCCAGGGTATAGCTGCCCATCCTGCGTTTCGGGGTGAATTTTCCCAGATTCGCCGCACCGAGGGACAGGGAGGGATCGTGTTCGCAGCTGAAAGCGTCCGCATCGTACGAGAACGTCATGCCCGGCGTGACATCCGCCATGGAACCATCTGAGTAATAAGCATAAACGTGCGCGCGGAAATCTTTCCGGGATGCACCCAGGCTGATGGTAGTGTCGCGGTGGAAACGTTCTTCCGACGCGTCAGGCCAGAGGCCGAAACGCAGCGACTCGAGTTGCCGGCCCACGACCAGTTGTGCCGTGGCGCTGCGGCCGCCATCGAGGGTCTTCATCCGGATGAAGCCTGTCTGTCGGGTGATTCCAGCCGGTGCCTGCAGGGTCAGCCGGTCGGTATCGTGCGGATCGCCCCATTGATAGCCCGCTACGGAGACTCCGGCATCCACCAGGTTGGCATCCATTTCCACGGTGTATTTCAAGGTCGAAGGCACGCGTACGATGGGTTCTTCCACCGAACTGCCGCCCGCCAGGAAAATGGTCTCGTGGGTGAAGGCCAGCGAACGGTTGTCGACGAAGGAGCCCTTCTCCACCTTCCAGTGATTCTCGGACCGGGCGATGGCTTCGTCGCTCAGTTCCAGTGTCACCGTATGGGTGACGTTGCGCACCACGTCGAAGTTTTCCATCGCGTTCTCCCCCAGATAGAAACGGTAGATGACATCCTGTTCCAGATTGCTGCCGTCGGTCATCCTGAGCCGTCCGCCGATTTCAATATAGCTCGGATAGGCATCCGCAGCGATATTGCCGGGAATCTTGTTCCAGGGACTGGTACCGGTCGGAAGCAGATTGCCGTAACAGTTTTCCAAAGGATAATAATGGGTGGCGCCACCACCGTTGAGCGTAGCCAGGTCGGCAGCCGTCGCCTCATCGGCCTGGACGGACGATGCACCCGCCCGGGAACGGCTGGTAAAAGGGGTTACATCCGACACCCCCCGCAGGGACAGGCGGGTGGCGGTGAAAGTCCAGGCTGACAGTCCGGCCTGGCTCACCACGATGTCAAAACGGCCCGTCAGGCGTGTGAGCTGCACCTGCAGTTTTTCACCTTCCACCAGCTGACGCCGGGAGAAGCTGATGTCCGCGGAACTTTTCCAGGCCATCGGAAGGCCGTTGCGGATATCGGCCGGGATCCGCAGCGCGGACATCCCGCTTTCGGTCGTTACGCCCACCGTAAACTGGCCGGTCAGATCACCGACGTTGGCCAGCGCATAATAATTGTACGCCCGGTCGGTGGTTACGTCGAGTACGATGTCCTGCCCTGAATCCTGGTAGTATTTTGCCTTGAGGATTCCGTTTTCAAAGATCAGCAGGTTCCAGTTGCGGACGACATCGTCCGCTCCCGCGTACAGGCTCTTGGTTGCCTGGGCATCCTGTGCGGGAACGACCGACAAGGCCGTTTCCAGGCGGGGTCCGCGCAGAAGGGCCGTAAATCCGTCCGGCAAGGGCGCCTGGCATCCGCCGAGCAAAGCCAGCAGCAGGCCCGTCAGGACGATGCTGCAGATGGGTATTCGTTTCATCGATTCGTTTTCGTTTTAATCGTAAAGCTTATAGATATATTCATCTTTCCAAGGCGCGACACGCAGGTAGATCAGCGCTGCCCGGAAGTCGATGCGGAAAGAAAAATCAGGCAGGTCGAGGGCATCGGGATCGTAACCCGCCGCGAACAGGTAGATGCCCACGGGGCAGGAAAAGAGCAGCCGGTGCCGGTCTTTCTCCCAGAATTCCAGGAGCAGGTCACTCCGCTTCTGGCGGGGAATCCGGACCCGGATCCTTCCCTGTCCGTCATCCTCCTGGATGGTATAGAGATAGTCGCCGTCGACCGCGGAAAAATCGGCCGCATCGAAACCGCAGGTCGTCCCACGGACCACCATATTGTAGAGACGGCACAAGGCTCCGTCCGCTTCGTCGGTAAAGGTCAGGGTGGAGAATTGCTTGTGCGTACGGATGACGCTGCAGGCCTCCTCCCCCGTACAGTCCACCCGTTCCGAATGGACGTAGAGCGCTTCCATTTCGTTTCCCGGATCATAGCAGATACGGGTTCCCTGCACCAGATGCTCGCGCCAGGGCTTGTCGTGCACCAACGCCACCACCTGCAGTTCCGCCTTTTCGACAGAGACTTCCTCCAGGTCGGGGCACTCATCGAGCGCATGTTGCGCCGTCCAGCGGCAATCCGGGTCGTAGAGCACCACGTCCACGCGCACGGCCGAATCAGCCGGCGGCGGGGCGGCGAGCAGTTCCCGGTAATCCAGGTCCAGGTAGCAGGGACAGGGCAGCCGGTCTTCCCGGACCGTGCATCCGATGCCGGCACAGAGCAGAAGGCAGCCGAACAGTGCCCGGATAAAGTGATATTTCCACATAATCGTTCAGCTAGAGAGGTTCCGTATAGTTCGTTCCCGCACCCCATCCGGCCGGGATGACCGTAGCCTGCAGCTGCGCCTCCGTCACGGGTTCGTTGGGGTCGGATGAACCCGTGGCGCAGATGACCAGCGATACGTCGTAGGTGGTGTTGCGTTCGAGTCCTTTTCCATCTTTGAGCAGGGTCACAGGATACCACCAGTCCGCCCCGTTCACCCGGGCGAGGACCACGAGACGGGACGGCGCGCCGCTTTGCCAGCTGGCCGTCGGTCCCGTGTGATCGACCGTGACGGCGTTGGGGAAACTGTAGAGACAGGCCGCATTGAAATTGTAGGTCGCGCCACAGGCCACGGCCACCGACACGGTGCGGAAGAGCTGGTCGCGGCAGGAAAGCGGAACCTGCGCAGCGGTGCTGATGAAGTCGCTCCGCTCGGTGGAGGCTTCACGGCCGGCGGTCCGTCCGCCCAGGTTGACCCAGCCGGAAGCCTGGCCCGTCCCACCCAGGTTCCAGTCTTCCAGCGCGTTGATCAGGAAAAGACCCTTAAGTGTCATCGCCCCGCCGTCGGCATAGCTCGCAGGCAGGCCGTTGCGCACGCTGGTCACCCGCACCCGGGCGGCAAAACGCTTCATCGGAACGGAAACCTGCGCCGTGACGCCGGGCGTTATTTGCACCGCCGCGCTTTCCATCATCACGAAGCCCGTCGCATCGGTCAGGCCACAGTCCGACAGATGGATAGCCGTCGCCTGCAAGGCTGTTTCGGTGGTCGCGCCCCGCAGGTCAGGCCCGTTGGCCACTACGTAGATCCGGTAGTTGCCCGCTCCCAGGGAAGGGTATTTTTTCGTATAAGGAAACGAGACACCGTCCTCCAGCGAAGTGTAGTCACAACGGGTTCCGTCCTGGAAGAGCAGCAGCTGCACCCGGTTGACGGCCTGCTCATACGGGTAGGCCGTCACGTCGGAGCCCTTGGTCGCAGGATCACCGTCGCCCGGGATGACGAGGGTCAGCGTCCCCTCCGCAGCCGGACCCTGCGTCAGCGAACAAGCCGAAGCCGCGAGCATCCAAAGACAGACCGGGAACAGCAAAGGATATGTATGCCGGTTTATCATCAGAAATCCCCCAAGAATTCAGATCCGTTCCCCCAGTCTCCGATGGAGACCTCCACATCCAGATTGCCGTTCGATACCCGCTGGTTCGGGTCTTTCGTGCCGGGTCCGGAGATGATGAAGGCGACGTCATAACTGGTATTGCGTTCCATGCTGGGAATGGTTACCGGATAGTACCACCGTTCCGCGTTGCTGCCATAGGAAACCACCAGCACCATGCGGGTGCAGGCCGCATCGGTGGTCGGTCCGGAGAAGTGGTCTTCGTTGGCGGTCAGCTTGTTGGGAAAGGCATAGAGCGGGATGCCGATGGTCTCGGGATTCTCGCTGCGGGCCACCGTACGGTCGAGCGTCCGGAAAGTCAATGCGGGACATTCGGCGTCAGCAGAACCTACGATGAAATCGCTCTCCGAGGTCGAAGTGCTCCGGCCCGCCTTCCGGCCGGCATGGTTGATGTAGCCCGTCGGGTCGGCGGAGGCCAGCCAGGTCCAGGCCGAAAGGACATTCGACAGGAACACGCCTTCCACCTTGAGCGAGCCGCAATCGGACGGAAGCTTGTTCTGCACCGTGGTCAGCCGCACACGGCTTACGAAGCGGCGCAGTTCGATCGACACGCGGGCAGGCGTATCGCTGCTGCTGCTCACGGTCACATTGCCGGGAGCCGCTCCGTACATGATGAAGCCCCGTTCAGGATCGTTGAGCGACAGGGCGATGGCCTGCTGCTCCAGTTCCGTGCGGGTCTTGACGGCCGACAGGTCCGGGCCATTGGCCACGGCCACCAGATTGTAGTAGCCGGCCTTCACGCCGTCGATCGAACGGCTCGACACATTCTCGGGAAAGGTCTCCCGACGGTAGAGCGAACCGTCGAGCTGGAAAATGAAGACCTGTACATCGTGCAGATAGGCATCTTTCCCGGCCGGTTCCGTATTCGACTTGGTGGCCGGAAGGCCGATTCCCGACACCGAGACCAGCATCGATCCGGTTTCCAGGGCCGCGTCGCGATCGGCGACCGGCTGGCATGCTGCCGCAAGGATCCATCCGCAGGCAGCCAAAAGAAGGAGTTGTTTCATAATGCTATTTGTTTGTTTTATGTGTGGATGCTAAAAGTCGCCCAGCAGGGCATCGCCATCGGCCCAGTCCGACACGGAGACGAGCAGCTGAAAACCGGCATAGTCTTCCGGACGGTCTTCGGGGTGTTCCAGCCCGTAATTCGAAATGGTCAGGTCGATGTGGTAATGATGGTTGTTTTCCACCCGCGGAAGGGTCACGGGATAATAGGTGCTTCGCTCGCCCAAGGTGGCCTTCAGGACGAAACGGGTACAGCGGCTCCCCCACTGGTTCTTGTCGTGGCTGTCGGGCGAGGCGTTGGGATAGGCATAGAAACCGTGCGGGCAGACTAGACTGTCGGCGGCACGCAGGGACTGACCCAGTCCGGCATAGAGCAAATGCGCGGTATCGTCGGTTTCGGGCTGGGCATCCATCCGGTTGTACCAGCGCGCCCCGTCGGCCAGCAGGGAATCGGCCAGCGAAAGCCGGTTTTCGCCGGCCACATTGGTCAGATAGGCCGCTTCCACGGTAAAGGGCAATGCGGCCAGTTCGCCCGAGAAAGCCGTACGGACGACACAGGAGACCTTCGCCACCAGGCGCTGCATCTCTATGGTGATTTTTTCGTCCGATTCGATGATGTGCCGGTCGAGACAACCCACCATCACGAAGTTGCCGGGTGCGTTTTCCGTCAGCGTGGTGGCCGTACCGAGCAACGCCTCGCGCGTCACCGCTGCGGTAGGCAGGCCACCCTTGTTGGCCACTGCCACGAAGTCGTAGGTCTCGTCGGTCAGGAAGAAATCGAAGCGGCCGTCGGTCGAACTGTAGCAATTCACCAGGTAGCCGGTCTGGTTGAAGACATACAGCTGGCAGCGGACTACCTGGCTCTCTTCCAGTGGAGAAAGGGCGGCGACCTTGGTATCGGCCGTCCTGCCGGCCAGTTCCAATTGCACGTGACGGCGCGGGATCTCCAGCTCGGAACAGGTGACGCAGGGCTCTCTGTCACAGCCCGCCGCAAGCAGCAGGAGTGCGCTCCAAAAAATCAGTATACGGTTCATATTCATGGTATTTTTCAAGATTCCCGGTTCAGGTCGTATTTCCGGATCAGCGCGCTGATTTCGGGATCCAGGTTGCCCCTGTGGACGAACGATCCGTTCTGGCTGCAGGCGTGGAGATAGCACTCCACGGCGCTTCGTTCATCGCCCTGCCGGGCGTAGACCAGGGCCAGCATATAGTTCACTTCCGGGGTACGGTCGAGTTTCTCCAGGATGTCACGCGCACTCGCATTGTAGTCGAGGCAGCAGCAGGCGATGGCCGTATTGAAGTCGGCATAGGGACGCAGGAGCGAGAGCGCCCGCTGGTAATCGCGGTCGCGGATGGCCTGCACGCCCGCCATATAGGCCGTATCGAGCACGGTTGTATGCAAGGTGTCCTGTTCCATGTCCTTGCGATGGAGGCGGAAGTCGAACAACACCGTACGCAGACGGGGATACAGTTCCTTCTTGAGGTAGGGATAATAATCGTCAGCCTGCATCTGCCGCTCACGCACGTCGGGGTCTTTTTCCTGGCGGCGCAGGCCATACAGTTGCTTCTGTGTGTCGGAGAGTACCGGATCGGCATCGACCAGCCGGTCGAGCATCTCCCAGTTTTCGGGGACGGCATGGCTGCTGAAGCGGATGCCCGGGCGGGTCGGAGCGGCCGCCCTTGTCCCGTCGATGTTGATGAAAATGCCGGCGGAACGATCGGCCGAATCCGCAAAATGTTTCATGAAGCGGTTGAAATAGTGGCCCACGCTCTGGCTGCGGCGCTGGGACAGTGCGCCATTGGCCTGCCAGGTGCCCTCCGGCGAAGCATGCGCCGTCACCACGATACTGTCGAGGTCGAACTCCCGGTTCTCCAGCAGGGAGGCCAGCGTCGCGCGTATCTGCAGGATTTCCTGCAGGTTATCGCCCAATTCCTCCCGGACGGTATCGTCCCCGACCTCGAAAAGCAACCGGGCTTCGGTCTGCACGTCGACCCGGCGGGAGACAATCTGGTCGAGGTAACGTTCGCGTCCGTCGACGAACGCGCTGAGCGAACTGATGTAGAAGGTCAGCGGTTCGCTTTCCGGTACCCGGTACACGACCTTTTCCTGCTCGCAGACCTCCCCGGCCAGGTAAATATCGACCTTGCGCAGTTTCGGCCGCGTCTGGAGCGTCTGTACATAGTTGTAGACGAACTCCCCCGCTTCGTTGACGATCAGGGTGTCGAGGCGCAACCCCTCGGTGCGCAGCGGCACTTTCACATAGCGGCGGAACATCTTGTCCTTGTCGCGGATGCGACGCTCATTGCGGCGCACCAGCAGGCCATAGGTATAGTACGCCACGGCCTCCTGTTCGGTGACCCCGTAGATCGAGGCGAAGCGCTCGTCGGAGACCACCGTGCTGTCCCTCCGCAAGGCATAGAGCCTGGGCAGGTTGCGCTGCACCCAGATCTCCAGCTGGTGCATGTCGATGAAGTGGGTGGAATCGGTGACGATGCTGCGCAGGAATCGTTCATATTGCTGGTAACCACGCAGTTGCGCCTTCCGATAATCTTTTCCGGTGATGAGGATGTCGTCGAGGTCCATCATCTCGCCGAGCACTTCCATGCGGGGATGGAAACGCACCTGCCAGCGGCTGTCCTGCATCGCTTCCGGCACGATGACCTGGAACTCCAGGTCCACCCGGCCATGGCGTTCCGCTACGTTGCGGAAGCGCGCCGTCACGCGGGCGGCCTGGAGGGTTTCGTTGGCCACCATTTCGCCGCTGGCTTCGTCGCGCACGGCGTTCATGATGATGACTTCCCTGCCCATGAAGTCGTGGACCACCAGGCTGTCGGCCTCAAAGCGGGGCATTTCGAGTTCCTGGAAGGAGGTTCGCTGGCTCTCGGGCAGCACCAGGGCCGCCGAGAGTTGTTGTTCCTGCAGGCGTTCCGCCTTGCGGACCGTGCTGCAGGCCGCTGTCAGCAGACAGCCCGACAGCAGGCAGAGAGAAAGCAGTTTCTTCGTTTCAGAATACATAGGTCAGGGAGATTTGGATATCGTTGGAAGGAAGCAGGAACCAGCGGGTCGCATCGCGGACAGGGGTCCCGTCTTCGCGGCTGACCACCCGCCCGCAGCGCGGACAGCGGTACTGGGTGTACCAGGCCTTGCCGAACCAGCCGCCCAGGGCGAAGTCGAGGTTCCAGCGGGACGACAGCATGCGGCTGTATCCCACTCCCAGGGCCAGGCCCGCCGCCACGCCCTCTTCCGTGAGCTGGCGTTTGAAGAAGCCACCCCGGTTGTATTCCTCCAGCTGCGCCTTGGCCCCCATCCACCAGGATGAATACACGTTCCAGGGCCAGTAGCGCATCCCGAGCGAAACCGTGCGGGCGCGATTCTGGAAGGCAGTCCCCTTTTCCGCAGAACCGAAGTTCCAGTTGTTGTAGCGGCCGGCGGCATGGATCGAAAGATGCCGGCTGAAAGAGAGACCGGCCTGCAGGTTAGCCGTTCCGAGATTCGCCCAGTCGAGCAGATTGGTCGACAGGGAGAATCGCTGGGCATGAAGATGCGATGGAATCGAGGAGGACAGGAGCAGGCAAAGCGCCAGGACAATGCGATGTTTCATAGGGCCGTGTGTTTTTTCGGTGGCAAAACTAGAGCGGCCCGTCACGAAAAAAAAACTCGGAGAAGCTATCTGGTCAAAGTTTTCAGCATCTCAAAAAAGCATGCGAAAATGCAGATTTGTCGGGCCCCGGAGGGCCTTCCAACAGCCGTTTTTCAAATAACTGACAATTTGTCGGGCCGGGGCGGGTGGTATCTTTTTTGATTTCAGGAGTGCCGAAAACGAAAAATCTTAAAAAACGATAATTATGACGAAAGGAAAAATCGGTGTGACCACGGAAAATATCTTTCCGGTCATCAAAAAGTTCTTGTATTCCGACCACGACATCTTCCTGCGGGAGCTCGTGGCCAATGCGGTCGACGCGACCCAGAAGCTGAAAGCCCTCTCCGGGACCGGCGATTTCAAGGGTGAGCTGGGCGACTTGACCATCCGCATCGACGTGGACGATAAGGCCAAGACCATTACCATTACCGACCGCGGCATCGGCATGACCGAAGAAGAGGTCGACAAATACATCAACCAGATCGCCTTCTCATCGGCCGGCGAGTTCCTCGAGAAGTACAAAGACAAGGCAGGCAGCATCATCGGCCATTTCGGCCTGGGCTTCTACTCCGCCTTCATGGTGTCGCAGAAAGTCCGCATCGAGACCCTCTCCTGGCAGGAAGGCGCCCAAGCCGTCAAATGGGAGTGCAAGGGAGAGCCCGACTTCACCATGACGGCCAGCAAGAAGACCGACCGCGGTACGACCGTCACCCTGTTCCTCGACGCCGACAGTGAAGAATTCGCCAGCGAGGCGAAGGTGGGCGCCCTGCTGAACAAGTACTGCAAGTTCATGCCCGTGCCCATCTGCCTGGGCAAGCAGAAAGAGTGGAAGGACGGCAAATACGTCGATACCGACAAGGACAACATCATCAACGACACCGAGCCCCTGTGGACCCGCAAGCCCAGCGAACTCAAGGACGAAGACTACCTGACCTTCTACAACAAGCTTTATCCGATGCAGGAAGATCCCCTCTTCCACATCCACCTCAACGTCGACTCCCCGTTCAACCTGACCGGCATCCTGTAC
>JAEEGL014855112.1_pt1 | contig 12219 bp, 8 predicted proteins | sample 9134231 | NCBI WGS metagenome assembly JAEEGL01 (sample SAMN16246548, study PRJNA631951) | gut metagenome | biome: gut microbiome; feature: rumen; material: fiber-attached | host: Bos | place: Iran: Karaj | collected 2018-10
CAGCGTAACCGGAGTCAGGCTTAACACCCGTTCTGCCACACTCAGCATTAATGACAGACTCACTCTGTACGCAACCGTTTCTCCCAAAAATGCCACCAATACAGTAGTGTCGTGGTCGTCGTCCAACAGCGGCGTTGCTTCTGTTGACGGCAACGGTATTGTCACTGCAAACGGAGTTGGCAGTGCGGTAATAACAGTAGAAACGGCTGACGGAGGATTTACGGCTACTTGTAACATTACCGTTGTAAAGAGTGTTGTAAGTATTTCAGTTCAGAATCCGAAGACCACATATTATACGGGGCAGTCTTTTGAAAGACCTACAGTTATAGCAACTTATGATGATGGTAGTACAGAAAATGTTACCTCAAGCTGTTCCTTTGATGGGTTCAATAGCAAGAATATAGGCGATTTTAGAATAAGCGTTTCATATAGTCATCAAAAAAACACAGTATATGCTTCATATACCTATACGGTATTAAAAGATACTGCTTCATTGAATGCTGAAAGTATTAATCTGTCTATTGGGGGAGATCCCTATCCGAGTTCATATAATTTGGTTGTTTCATTTGCATCGGGAAGAAAACCAATGTCGTTAACATGGAAATCTGATGCTTCATATGCCAATGTTAATGAAAATGGAATTGTAACTACTAATAGTATTGGGTGGTGTTATATTATTGCTACTGTCGCAGATGCGTCTGGAAATGAATCAAGACTATCGTGCAGAGTAACAGTTTGGAGTCCTCCAAATTGGGAGGTAGTATCATCAGAGGATAATGAAACAATATTTCAAATTGCTCCTGGAACCTTTTGGAGAGAAGTATTAGAGGAAAAAACGCAATATAAGGGGAGAAAATATATTTATGAACATTGCTATGAATATCAGCATGAAACCCCAAATAATAAGCCTAGAAGTCTTGGAGACACCGTAAGATATAAAGGAGAAGAATGGGAAATTTGCGATAATTCAGATGATCGGTTAACACAAGATAACAGCGAATGGATTTATTTCTATACTGTACGAAGGCTAGGGGATTATTGTGATTGGACAGATACGGTATTAAATGAAAGTAATGGATATTACGAGGTAAAGACGCATCAAATGCAAAAAGCTATATATACACTTGTTCTTCTTCGATAATTTGTAGGGAGGTTCCCAAAATGGAAAAAAGATGCATCAGCTGCATGGAGGAATATGAGGACGGTATTGCCGCCTGTCCTCACTGCGGTTTTCGTGAAGGAGAGTATGAGGAAGACCAATATCATCTTCCTCTGCGTACCGTTCTGAAAGGGCGTTACATTATCGGCAAGCCGCTCGGACACGGCGGCTTCGGTGTGACCTACGTGGCGTGGGATTCACTCCTTGAAAAAAAGGTTGCCATTAAGGAGTACCTCCCCAGTGACTTTGCTACAAGGTCAGTTGGAAATGCTACGGTGAAGGTTTACAACCGTGAGAGTGCCGAAAAATTTAAGAAGGGCATGGAGAGCTTTCTCAATGAGTCCCGCCGCCTTGCGAAGTTCAACACCGTTCCCGGAATCGTCAGCATATTTGACTGCTTCTCCGAGAACAGTACGGCGTATATTGTGATGGAGTACCTCGATGGCAAGACGCTGGGCGATCTCGTCAAGGAAAAGGGAAAGCTCCCCTATGATGAAGCCGTCTATATCATGATTCAGGTGCTTAGGAATTGTGCGAAAATTATTCAGTCATTTTACGTTAAAAAACAATGATTTTTCCAGTGTTTCAACGAGAAAAATGTATTAATTATTTCTGCATGATTCCTTAATGCGCTGGATGTGGTGCACCTAGCAGGTATCGTTCACAGAGATATTGCTCCGGACAACGTGTTCATCTGCAACGACGGTAAAATCAAGCTGATTGATTTCGGAGCGGCGCGTTTCGTTACGACGACCCACAGCCGCAGCCTTTCCATGATTCTGAAGCTCGGCTATGCACCGGTGGAGCAATATTCCACCCGCGGTCATCAGGGAACATGGACAGATGTGTACGCCTGCGGTGCAACGCTCTATTATGCCATCACGGGCGTTGTTCCTCCGCACTCTTATGACCGTATTGATGAAACCAAAGATGACAAAATGACCAAACCCTCCAAGCTGGTCAAAAAGCTGCCCAAAAATGTGGAAACCGCCATTCTCAATGCCATGAATATCCTGCCGGAAAACCGCACGCAAACGGCAAAGGCCTTTGCGGAAGAACTGGAAAGCCTGATTGACGTGCAGCGCGTTAAGGAGAAAATTCAGCATGAGGACACCGGTAAAATTCCTCAGTGGCTCAAAATGAACGCGGCGGCGTCTGTTGCTATTGTTGCAGCGGTGGTGATTTTGCTTATAGTTGGCGTTACCACCATCGTGATACGCAATGACCGCATGGTGATTCCCAACGGTATGACAAGAATTCCGAATGTCATCAATGAGGAATTTGAGGAAGCGGAAAAAACGCTGGAAGAGTCCGACTTAAAGATGGTAATAGGCGAAAGACTGTTTGACGATTATTATCAGAATTTTGCTGTTGTCATTCAGAATCCCTATGCCGGAGGCGTTGCCTACCAGAACAGTATTGTCACTGTGACATTGAGCGGTAATTCTGATGCTGTTGTTATTCCGAATGTTGTTCTTTCTACTCGTGATTTGGCAAAATCAACATTGGAAAGCCTTGGTCTTATTGTGGAGTTTAAAGAAGAATACAGCGACAAAGTGGCTAAGGATTGCGTTATTAAGCAAAGCAAAAAGCCTGACTCAAACGCAAGGCCGGGTGAAACGATTGTACTCACTATCAGTAAAGGTCCAAAGGATGATAAGTACGATTACGATAATAAAGTTGAGGTTCCTGATCTCACTGGAATGGATGTGCAGGAAGCCAATAAACTGATTGTAAAAAAGAAACTGCAGCTTGTTGTCGGAGGAACTGAATATAGTAGCAAGTATCAAAAAGACGCAATCATTAAACAAAGCGTTGCCCCTAAACAAACAGTTACAGAAGGAACGGTCATAACAGTCACTATCTCTTTGGGCAAGAAAATGTCTGTTGTTCCCGATGTAATGTATATGTCGGAAAGCAATGCAATCGCAAAAATCACAGAGAAGTTACTTAAATACGAGGTTTCATATGCTGAAAGTCAGTCGGTATCCGCAGGCTGCGTTATGTCGCAAAATCCGAAATCCGGCACTTCCGTAGATGAAGGAAGTACGGTAAAAATTGTGGTAAGTAAAGGTTATACCGTTCCGGTTCCGGATGTTACGGGCAAAAAGGCGCAGGACGCGAAAGATGCTCTTCAAAACGCCGGTCTTGCTTGCAATGTGGTAACAGAACCGAGCGATACAGTGGCACAGGGGAATGTAATCAGGCAGTCAATTAAAAGCGGCGAAAAAGTGGAACAGGGTACGATAGTAGAAATCGTCGTCAGTTCCGGTCCCAAAACGATCAACGTAACGGGCGTAAGATTAAACAAGACATCTGCCACGCTTGATTATGGAGAGAAATTGACGCTGTTTGCCACTATTTCTCCGAAAAACGCAACCAATACGGTGGTAAGCTGGTCGTCGTCCAACGCAAGTGTGGCGTCGGTTGACGGAAACGGCGTTGTCAGTGCCAAAGCTGTAGGAAATGCGACTATCACCGTTACAACGGCAGACGGTAATTTTAAGGCAACTTGTGCGGTGGAAGTTATCAAGACGGTAAAAAGTATTGCTGCAAGCGGATATAAGACTGCTTATTATCTTGATGAGAGCTTTTCAAAGAACATGACGGTGACAGCCACCTTCAGTGACAGCAGCACAAGTAACGTAGTAGCCGATTGTACATTCAGTGGCTTTAATTCAGCTAATCCCGGTACAAGCACTGTCAATGTTACATACAGCTACCGCAGCAAGGAAGTCAATACTTCGTTCAATGTAACAATCGTTAAACCTACTGAATTGGTACTCGATACATCGTCATGTAAGACTGCTTATCTTGTGGGTGAATCGTTCAGTTCTTCCGGTTTGAAAGTAACTGCAAAGTACAGCAATGGCTCCACAAGAAGTATAAGCCCTGAAAAATGTGACTATTCCGGATTCTCATCAAAAAATGGCGGGAATAAGACTGTTACCGTGAAATATACAGAAGGTAGCACGGCGAAAATAACGGTTCAGAGTTCCTATTCTGTTAAAGTCAGCGATGGTATCTCCATGAACAGCAAAGAAATGAACTTAGCTGTAGACGGGCAGACCTACTCCAAATCCGGTGTGCTTACAGTTAAGTTTGCGTCCGGCAGTTCCGACGGCCGGACGGTTACTTGGACTTCATCTAATTCGGGAATAGCGTCTGTTGACAACAGAGGAAATATAATTGCTACAGGCGTTGGAAAATGCGTGATTAAAGCAACGACAGATCAGGGTCTTGAGGATTCTTGCAATGTGATAGTGTATAAGACGACTGACTGGCAGGAGAGCTTCAATGAAAGTGGAATGACAGCGCAAACAGTAAACAGCAAGACACAGTATAACGGTAAACAGTATGAATATACCGAAAATGAATCGTCAAGTCTTAGCGGCTGGGAAAGATATGGACAAGAAAACCGTCGTAGAGACTGGTATGGCGATTGGGTGAGATGTGGTACATGGGAACCTTCCGGCGAATGGTACAGAGAGAAGAAGACCGAATGGGAGTGCACTAACCAGTCGGGGTATAATCTCAAACATTATCACTATTTTGCTCATCATATTCCAGGTGCAACAAAGAGCTATTTCTGTACCCATGTTGATTCAAGAGCTACTCAGGTGGATACTCTCGATCTAACAGAGGGAAATCAGCTTACACGTCTGTACAGATCAAATGTGTTCCAATGCGGATATGGATGTCATCCTAGTTGCTATGGTTATCTTGATGGCGGCGGTCATTTATGGTTCCACGATTACACATGGGATGAATGGATCGACACATCTACATGGGAAACTATATGGTATTACCGTGACAGACCGGAATACACCGTTTATTTCTACCGCAGACTCGGCGGATATTGCGGATGGACAGATACGGTGCTTAACAGTTCTAACGGATACTATGAGGTTCAGACTCGTACATTGTATAAATATCTCTATACCACAAGATAAAAATGCCTCAAAATGTCGATGTGAGGCGATTATAGTTTTTAAATTGCCTCACATTGACACAAAAAACAGGGAGGGATACTTATTTTACTCACTTTTATCACGCAGAAGAAAATTAACACAATTGTGCTGCCGGAAAAGATAAACGGTCAGTTCTGGCTCGGAAGCGAGGAAGGCAGTCGTAATGCGGTCAGTATAGAGGGAATCAATGACCAGTGGATTATTAATTCCAATAACGATGTGCGTTTGATCGATGCAAACGGCGGTTCACTTCGTTCGGCTGTGGTTCAGCCTGACCGGGTTTACAATCTGTTTGAACGAACGACCGGGGAAAAATTCTTCGTATATTCCGAGAATACTACCAGGGATCGCGCGAAATTCACTAAATTGCTGATAGCAGACAATTCGGATATTACGATAGGACGTAAGGAAGAAAACGGTATCGTTTATCGCAATGGATTGGTGTCCTCTACGCATGCCACGCTTTCTTACAGAAATAAGAAGTGGTTTATTGTTGACAATAACAGCGGAAACGGCGTGTTTGTAAACGGTGTGCGTGTAGGAAAAGCTAACTTATCTCTTGGAGACTGCGTCTATATCATGGGTCTCAAGATGATTATAGGAAATGTTTTCATCGCATGCAATAATCCGGGAGGATGTGTGTTTGTAAATTCCGACAAGATTTCCCGGTTTGTGCCCCAGATGCCTGAACTCAGGGACGAATATGAAAAGGATATTCCGCAGGAATTTTTCTACCGTTCTCCGCGTTTTAAACGTGAAATTGAGAAGGCTAAATTTCGCATTGACGATCCTCCTCAGAATCAGATCGGTGATGAAATGCCTGTAGCTCTCGTGCTCGGCCCGTCAATTACAATGGGCGCCGCTTCATTGGGAACTGCTGCATTTTCAGTAAGTACCGCAATGAGCAACGGAAATATGACAAGTGCTGTTCCGTCAATGATTATGGCGGGAAGTATGCTTCTCGGCTCGGTGATGTGGCCTGTTCTGTCGAAAAGATATGAGAAAAAACATAAGCGTGAAAAAGAAGCTACCCGTCAGACGAAATACAGCAAATATCTCAGCGACATGTCTGCGAAATTCGATAAAGAATGCAGGCGACAAGAAGGTATTCTTCGTGAAAACATCATCACGGTGGATGAATGTATCAGCCGTATAGAAAGTGTAAAACGGAATTTATGGGAACGTTCTCCTGGTCAAGACGATTTTTTGAGGCTCAGGTTGGGTATCGGAACAGGTGAATTAGCAGCAGAAGTTGCACATTCTGAAGAAAAATTTACCATGGAAGATGACAATCTCAAGGATGAAATGCGCAAACTGTGTGACAGTCCTAAGATTCTGAAGGATATTCCTATTTCGGTGTCGTTTTTTGACAACTTTGTTGCGGGTATTATCGGTCAGCATAAGATGGTTGCCGAATTTGCCAAAGGTCTTATTTTTCAGATTGCAGCACTGTACAGCTATGACGAGGTTAAGATGGTATTTATTTATAATCCGTCAGACGAAAAGGAATTTGGTTTCTGCAAGTGGCTTCCTCATGCATGGAATGATGATAAGACATTCCGGTATATTGCAACCAATGCCAACGAATTGAAGGAAATATCTGTCAGGTTGGAGAGTGAATTTGATTATCGGAAAGAACTGAATGACAGTGATCTGGAAGATGTATCGCCATACTATGTTATTTTTTCATTAGATCGCAGGCTTGGTGTGCAGTCGGAGCTTATAAAAAAGATTGGTTCGCACAAGGAAAATGTTAAATTTAGTGTAATCAATTGTTATGATGCACTGAATTATTTACCAAAAGAGTGTACCAGCGTAATTGAACTTGATGTTGACAGCGGTAAGGTTTCGAATATGGGAGATATTACCGGTAAATATACATGGTTCAAACCGGATATTAATGTTCGTGCTGATCAAATGACATTGAGCAAAAAAATTGCGAATATCAATCATTACTCAAAGGATAACCTCAGCTTGTTGCCTGATATGGTTACTTTTTTGGAGCTTTATGGCGTTGGTAAGGTGGAGCATCTCAATGTTCTCAGCAGATGGAAGGAAAATGATCCTACAAAAACCCTGAGTGCTCCTGTGGGTGTTACCACAACAGGTGATAAGTTTGTACTTGACCTTCACCAGAAATTCCACGGTCCGCATGGTCTGATTGCCGGCATGACCGGCTCCGGTAAGAGTGAATTTATCATGACTTACATACTCTCGCTGGCAGTCAATTATCATCCCGATGAGGTTGCGTTTATTCTGATCGATTATAAGGGCGGCGGAATGGCTGACTCATTCAAAGATCTTCCTCATGTAGCGGGTATTATTACAAATCTTGACGGTGCAGCTATCAGGCGTTCACTTACGTCTATTCAGAGCGAACTTCTCAGGCGTCAGGCGTTGTTTGCAGAGGCGGGCAAAAAGCTGAATGAAAGCAATATGGATATATACAAATATCAGAAGCTTTATCGTTCGGGAAAGGTCAGAGAACCTTTGCCGCATTTGCTGATTATTAGTGATGAGTTTGCAGAGCTAAAAACGCAGCAGTCTGAATTTATGACACAGCTTGTGAGCGCTGCCCGAATAGGCAGAAGTCTTGGAGTGCATTTGATTCTGGCAACGCAGAAGCCGTCCGGCGTGGTGGATGATCAAATTTGGAGTAACAGCAGATTTAAGGTTTGTCTGAAAGTGCAAGAGCGTTCTGATAGTATGGACATGCTTAAACGTCCAGACGCTGCTGAACTTACACAAACCGGACGATTCTATCTTCAGGTTGGATATAATGAACTGTTTGAAATAGGTCAGTCGGCGTGGTCTGGTGCGCCGTACTATCCGGCAAATCGATTGGAGAAAGAAGTAGATAACAGCGTTACGGTTATTGACCGCACAGGAACTCCTCTTGTAAAGTACAAGATAGACAAGAAAGCGCAGCAGTTCAGTAACCCTCAGAAACAGTTGGATGCAATTACGCTGCACATTAAAGAAATCGCTGATAGGGAGCATATTTCCGTTAGAAAACTATGGCTTGATCCGATTGCGGAGCAAATCTATCTCGACGATCTGTACAAAAAATATAGCGTTTCGATTTCTTCGAGTAGTGCGCTTAATCCGATTATAGGTGAATATGATGATCCGGAGAATCAAAGACAGTGTCTGCTTACGATTCCAATTACGTCGGAAGGCAATCTGGTGATATATGGTATTGCCGGAAGCGGAAAGGCTTCGTTCCTTACCGTCATGATATATTCGTTGATTCATGAGCATACGCCAGATGAGGTAAATCTGTATATTCTTGACTTTTCTGCGGAAACATTAAGAGCTTTTGCAAAAGCACCTCATGTTGGCGATGTAATTCTATCGAATGAGGCTGAAAAAGTAGGGAATATGTTCAAACTTATCAAGCAGGCACTTGATATGCGAAAACGATTGTTCTCGAACTATGGTGGAGATATAACAAGCTATATCGAGTCGACTGGTAAGAAGATTCCTTCCATTGTTGTGGTAATTAATAATTTTGCTGCTTTTTCTGAATTGTATGAGGAACGTGTTGATGCAGTTTCGTATTTGCTCCGAGAGGGTGTTAAATATGGTATTTACTTTGTGGTAACTGCTGTCGGCACAAGCGATGTAGGATTCAGGATGACGCAAAATTTCAAACAGCAGCTTGTTTTGCAGCTTAACGATGATTCTGACTATTCTATTGTTGTAGGTAAAACAGAAGGATTGTTCCCCCATCGCAACAAAGGGCGAGGACTTATCAGAATTGATAAGAAACTTTTCGAATTTCAGACAGCATTTGTTGTGCGCGATGAAAAACAGCAGTATAGGGCTATCGTGAGTGAATGTGATAAGCTTGCTGCTGCTTGGAATGGCAACAGAGCGAAAAGGATTCCTATACTCCCCGATGATGTTGATGTTGAATTCTTGTCAGCATACGTTACGCCACACAGCATCAGATTGCCGGTAGGTGTAGATAGAGCTTCCCTTCAGGTTAGTTTTTATCCATTTGGAGATTACTTTATTACTCCGGTCATGGCCGATAATGACAGTCTGTGCCGCTCATTTGGAGCAAGTTTAGCCAAGATGATCGGGAGCTATTCCGATATTGATACTACGTTTATTGATATGACGGATAGTTTTCAAGAGTATCTTGAAAACGGAGTAGAGTACCATGGCAGCAAGGATAATATGAATGATTTTATATCCAATTTGTTTCAACTGGTGGTTGCGAGATTCCAAGAACACAAACAAGCCATTGAGAAAGGTGAAAATCCAAAATTATTTGAAGAAAAGCTTATTATTATCAATGGATTTGAAGCATTTACATCGTATCTCACAGGAAAGAGCCCTGAAATGCTGAGTTTGATTTTTGCAAATGGGCAAGGAATCTCTCTGCACTTTATTTTATTGGATCCGGTGAGAAATTTCAAAGGTATTCAGATAAAAAACGATGAATGGTATCAGGCATATAAAGCCAAAATCTCTGGTTCTGATGGAATTTGGCTTGGCAGCGGCATACGCAATCAATATGTGCTTAATTCAAATGCTTCTGCGGATGTGTCGGATGAATTTGGTTATTTAGTGGTGAATGGTAAAGTAATTTCTTGTGCTAAGATGCTTAATGAACTGAAGGAGAGTGCCGATTATGAATAAAATACTTGTTGAAGTTATTGTTCCTGCTGTAGGCAAAAGTTTTGACGCTTTTATCTCTCTTGAAAGTCATATGGAAGATGTCAGAAAAATGTTGTGTCAATCGGTGAATAATCTGACGCAAGGTAATTATTTTGCTGATGATGATACAGTAGTTTGTGATGCAGAAAGTGGAATCATTTTCAATGTTAACATGAGCATTTATGAGCTGGGATTAAAAAATGGCTCACGGCTTATGTTGATATAAAAAATTATTTTCTTGAAAGGAGAAAAAAACATGAGCACATTTACAGTCACGCCTGCGGAGTTGGGCAAAGCAGCCAATCAATTGAGAAGCATTTCGGAGAACTATACTTCATTGTATAAGAGTCTCTTTGAAAAGGTTCAGGCTATGGGCGCAGCGTGGGATGCAGACGACAATTTGGCCTTTGTTTCTCAGATTAACGGCTTTTGCGATGATCTGCAGAACATGGCGCTTAAGTTTCAGACCGCAGCGTCCGCCCTCGATATGCAGAAGCAGAATTATGAGGACAGAATGACATCCAATGTTACCGAAGTTAAGAAGCTTATCAACTAATCAAAAAATTATTTGTAGGAGATGATTATTAATGGCATCAGGAACAATCAGGATTAATACAGACGAAGTCAGAGCCATCGCTTCTGAAATCGAAAGAATCAACGGTCAGCTTAAGGAACAGCTTGAAATGGGAAAAAAGCAGATCGACAATCTTGGAAACACTTGGACAGGTAAGGCGGCAGACGATACGAGATCGGAATTCAACGGATTTGCCGCAAAATATTTCCAGACCTATTACGATGTGATTCAGCAGTACGTTACATTCCTCAGAAGAAATGTTGCAGAGGGATATGATCAGACAGAAACTGCTAATTCCAGCCTTGCTGAAGCTTTCAAGTAATCTGTCATACTGGCGACGATATAATCCAAACGACAGCACCAGTGAAATGGTTGTTTGTTTATCAGTTGTGAATAGTGTGGCAAGCCATGCTTAAATCCATTTTCCATATAGCTGAGGATGAGATTACGTATTATTCGCAAAGCCATTCTCAGCTTATGGTGGATTTATTTTAATCGGCAATTAGGAGATGAACTGAATGTCAAGGAATTCGGACTTGTTATATAATATTAAACGTGAGCTTGCGAGTATTATTCGGGAACTTAATGATATTTCATCTGGCGTCAGGAACGATTTTCAGGGTATCGGGAGTGAGAGATGCGCTGATGTAATTAACAAGGTTAACGGAAAATACAACGAGGCACTTAATAAGTTGAATCGCATAGATGCTTCCAAACTATAATATTTCTGAAATACAGGAGGTGAATGCATCTTGGGTAATGTAGTCAAGGTCAATATAAACGGTTTAAGGTCATATGCAGACAGAATTGACAATGTAAACCGGAGATTGGCAAATGTAGACAGGGCACTTGACAGTCTACGGCATACGGTAAATGTGAGAAATGCAAATTTAGCATTATCTGCAGATCTTATTATTGGTCGAAGCAGTACACTTAAGCGTTGCAGCGAATATTTGAGAAAGACCGCATCGGACTTTGAACAGGTAGAAAACTATCTTGCTTCAGTTGATCCCAGATCATTTGAAAAGCCGTCGTATGACGTTGTCACCTCGGATGATTGGAGAGAAAAAGTCGGGCGTGCCGTAAAAGTTAAGGTTGAAGAAGTTAAGAGCTTTGTATCGGATACATACAATGCGATAAAAAAAGGTATCAGTGACACATGCGAATATATAAAATACAGCTATGAATCCGGCGGTTGGGTTTATAAAACTGTTAAAATCGGCGGACAGGTACTCCAAATTGGCTTGGCTTCCATTGAAATTGTATCTGCGGTCGGTGAAATAGCCATTTCGGGAGGTACGCTGTCACCTCTTGCTATAGCACAAATGATAGATGCAGGCAATAGGATAGTCAGCGCATCTGCCAATCTAACCAATATGGCTATGAATGGAAATTATGAATCTGACATTAATCTTTTAAGAGATGCTGCAGGAGGATTAGGCCAAGTTGTCGGTGGTGACTTTGGCAGATCTGTTGGAGAATTTGCCTATTATGGTTTTTCGTTCTTTACAGCAGCAACCAGCATTTATGAATCAGCAGAAGGTGTAGTAGACTCGGTTGATGAATTTATAAGTCTGTCAAAGGGAAAAAATATTAAACAAGTTTTCACTAATGCATGTGAAACAGTCAAAAGCATAGCAAATACGAATGTGAATGCGGAAACATTTGCCAATCTGAAAAAAATCACCACAGAAGGTGTAGAACTAAGAGCCTGTTCAGAATCTTCTTAAAATGAAACGAATAAAAGCAAGAGAGAACATTTGAAAAGAATTTTGAAGAAGCCTTTCAGCGTTCTTCCATAGCCTACGACATTTGTCTAACCAACCGAAAGAACGCTCCACAATCCA
>JAEEGL015812923.1_pt1 | contig 12219 bp, 11 predicted proteins | sample 9134231 | NCBI WGS metagenome assembly JAEEGL01 (sample SAMN16246548, study PRJNA631951) | gut metagenome | biome: gut microbiome; feature: rumen; material: fiber-attached | host: Bos | place: Iran: Karaj | collected 2018-10
GGCTGCGGGTCAGGCCGCCGGATTTCTTCGCGTCATACTGGAAATAGGCCTGGACGTACTGGTCGGTGTTGTCGCCAATGATCTTGCAGGAGTTCTTGTTGGCGCCAACCGTGCCGTCGGATCCGAGGCCCCAGAACTTGCAGGAGATGATGGATTTGCCGGAGGTCACGATGTTCTCACCCACCGGCAGGGAGTGGTGCGTCACATCGTCGTTGATGCCGACAGTGAAGTGGTTCTTCTGCTCGCCTGCCATGTTGTCGAAGACAGCCTTCAGCTGGGCCGGGGTGGTGTCCTTGGAGCTCAGGCCGTAACGGCCGCCCAGAAGCGTCAGCCGGCAGCCGGCCTCATACAGTGCAGCACTCACATCCTCGAAGATCGGTTCTCCCAGAGAGCCGGGTTCCTTGGTGCGGTCAAGTGTGCTCAGGACCTTGCAGGTCTCGGGAATCGCCGAGACAAAGTGCTTCAGGGAGAAGGGGCGATACAGATGGATCTGGATCATGCCAACCTTCTCGTCGTGCTCGTTCAGATAGTCCACGACCTCATGCAGTGCCTCGCACACGCTGCCCATGGCCACCACTACGCGCTCGGCGTCCGGCGCTCCATAGTAGTTAAAGAGCTTGTAGTCACGACCGGTGAGCGCGGACATCTTCCCCAGATATTCCTCCATAATCGCCGGGAAGGCGTCATAGGCGGAGTTGGTGCTCTCACGGAACTGGAAGCAGATGTCATCGGTGCCGTTGATGTTGCGGATGGTGGGGTGCTCCGGGTTCAGAGCGCGGTCGCGGAACTTTTTGAGCTCCTCGCGGTCGACCAGCTTCGCGAGATCCTCATAGTCCAACACTTCGATCTTCTGGATCTCATGGCTGGTGCGGAAGCCGTCGAAGAAATGCTGCACCGGCAGATGTCCCTTGATGGCAGCAAGGTGTGCTGCAGCACCCAGATCCATGCACTCCTGTACGCTGGATGAAGCCAGCTGAGCCCAGCCGGTCTGGCGGCAGCCCATCACGTCCATGTGGTCGCCAAAGATCGAGACGTTTCCGGCGGCGACACTGCGGGCGGCAACATGCATGACAGCCGGAAGCTGCATGCCGGCGATGCGGTACATCGGCGGGATCATCAGCATCAGACCCTGGGCAGAGGTGTAGGTAGCGCCCAGAGAGCCTGCTTCCAGCGCGCCCTGCATGGCTGCACAGGCACCGGCTTCTGCCTGCATCTCGACAAGCTTCACCGAGGTGCCGAAGATGTTTTTCTTTCCTCTGGCAGCCCACTCATCGACGTGGTTGGCCATCGGGCTGGATGGCGTTATGGGATAGATCGTTGCGACTTCTGTAAAAGCGTAGCTTGCATACGCGGCGGCTTCGTTGCCGTCCATGGATTTTCTGACCATAGTGAATTTCTCTCCTTTTGTCAGTGATGAAATCTTATACGAGGTAACATACAGAAAAAGCAAATAAGATTGTAAAGACGATCTTGGTTAACAGGAAATGGCATGTCTTTCAGTTTTATTATAGCATGCGGGAAGAAAAAAGCAATCGCGTGAAGCCGATTTGTCCCGTTGAATTTTGATTTCCCGAAGAGTATACTCGAAACAGCAAATTGAACTTGTGAAGCATACTCGCCTAATCCGGAAGGATCCGGCGTGGAACAGGGATGGTGTCTCATGAAAAAAGTCATTATTCTGATTGGCAATTACGGTTCCGGGAAAACAGAGATCGCTCTGAACATGGCAGTCATGGCATCCGCCGCGGGCAAGCGTACCCAGGTCATCGATCTCGACCGCATCAACGACTACTTCCGCATGTCCGACCACGTGAAGCTCCTGGAAGAGAACAAAGTCAATCTCGTCTCCCCCACCTTTGTCGGCGCGGGCATCACGCAGACCAACATGCCCGCCGCAGTGGGCTCGGCTTTCGCACAGGACTGGGATCTGGTTATCTTCGATGTGGGAGGGGATCCGGCAGGGGCTTTGTCCCTGGCGCGGTATCATACAGATTTTGCCGCGCTGGAGCCCGGTCAGCTGGAAGTCTATGACATCATCAATGTCCGCCGTCCTATGTCCGAAACACCGGAGAAAATCCTGAAGCTCAAGGCAGATATGGAAGGCTTTGCCCGCCAGACCGTCACCGGCTTTATCAACAACTCCAATCTGCAGGCATGGGCCAGCACCGCCGACCTGCGGGATGGCTATCCCATTGTCAAAGCCGCCAGTGAGATGAGCGGCATTCCCGTGGTCCACACCACCGGTCGGAAGGAATATCTGGAAGAATTCCTCCGGGACGACGGTCTCGATCCCGCATACATCGGCATCCCCATCGCACTGGAAACCTACATGCACCGCAGCTGGGATGATTTTGGCGCCGGCGGCATTTTCTGACCGATGCGACAAAACAGCGCTTCGAAGCGTAGCTTGATACACTCCGAAACGCTGTTTCTTTTTAATATCCCTCTTCCACTCTGCGGTCCAGCGCCGTATTCCGGAAGTACAGGATAATGTCGACGGTCACCATCGCGATGTCGGCAAAGTAAAACCAGATGGAATAGGCCCAGACACCGGTATTGTGCCAGGTGATGAACTTGCCGAGCAGGCCGACCAGATAGCCGAACACCACGATAAACTCAAAAATCACACTCTTCCCTCTGGCCGTTCTCGAGCGCCAGGACTTGATGATGTTGAAGGGCCAGGAGCAGCCGAATGCGACCAGCATCCCGATTTCACAAAGCTGTACGATGTCCATACGTTCTCCTCTTCCTGCCGAGTTAAACCGGTCTGTTTATCCTGTTACTCCGGATCGTCCGGTGTTTCAGTTCCTGTCGGATTTATTCAAAAACCCAGTTTCCTGCGGGCATAGATTGCACCGCCGATCACGCTCTTGTCCGGCTCATCCCCCGTGTAGATGAGTTCCAGCTTCTGCCAGGGCAGCGGTTTTCTGGTGTGCTCCCGGATCTTCTGTTCCAGGCGGGCGCGCGGGAAATCCTTCATGCTCAGCACGCCGCCTCCCAGCAGGACCTGATCCGGATCAAGAATGTTGATTTCTGTGGAAACGGCAACTGCCATGCCGTCTATGACCTCAAGCAGTTCCTTTTCTCCCCCATGGCGGGAGAAGATCTCCTCGATCGGTGTCTCGGGGTACCGGTCTCGCCGTATCCGGGCAAGAGCCTTTCCCCCCGCAAAAGCCTCCAGACAGCCGATATTTCCGCAGCCGCAGGGGATGCTGCAGCCGGGGACCGGGATGTGTCCGAGCTCACCGGCAGTGCCGTGCCGGCCGGTGAAGGGTGTTCCGCCCACCAGGATGGCATTTCCTATCCCGGTTCCAAAGTAAATGCCGCAGATCACACCTTCCGTGGGCAGATGATACTTCTCCACGTCGTAACACAGGGCAAAGGTGACATCGCGCTCCGCCACGACGGGGACATGCAAGGTTTTCTGAAGCTGCTCACATACCGGTATCTCTTCCATAAAAGGGATATTCGGAGCCTGTACGACCCGCGTTCTCTCCCTGTTCAGAGTAGCAGGAAAGCCGACGGACACCGCATCAAAGGACAGATCTGCAGAAAAAAACCTGATGATCTGGGACAGGTCCTCCAGCACATTGCCGGACTGAAAGACTGCCTCTGCAGAGATCTTATCAAACTTTGTTACAGTTCCATCGTCCCGGACCGCTCCCAGACGAAAGTTAGTCCCGCCGATATCAATACTCAGGACTGTCATAAGCTGATTACCGCCTTTTCTTCCGGTTCATTCCTATCAGAGCTGTTCTGGAACTGCTTTCCGGGTTCTCCGCTCTGAATTATAGGTCTGATTTCTTTGTACGTCAAGGAATTGTGACCGAATTGCCACAGAAAAGAAGAGTGAACCCGTCATGCTTTGTCGCGCTGACTTTGCATGACGGGTTTTTGTCTTTGCTATTGGATGATCAATGAACGAATGCTGCCTGCCGGGTCGGCTGCAATCGTTTTACTCGAGGGCCTGGAGTGCTTTGTCCAGCTCCTCTAGATGCGGCTGCAGATAAGCAGCCTGAGGGAAGCTTGCGAGCTTGCGGAGCGTCAGGCCTCCAACCAGCTTCATCTGTGGGTTCTTGGATGAGCCGGGAGCAAACTTGTCCAGCACCTCACAGGCGCGCGGATCCTTCAGGATCTCTTTCACTTTTGAATCGAGAGAAAATGCCATGATAATATCCTCCTTTAAATAATAAAATAGTTTTTTATTGTTTCAAAATGGCCAGATCAGAAGCAGGTCCAGCCTCCGTCGCACTTGATCTCCTCCCCGTTGACATAGCGGGACTGGTCGCTGGCCAGGAACAGAATGGCGTCAGCTAGATCCTCAGGCATGGCCAGTTCGCCAGAGAAATTAAGCAGCTCGCTCGTTCTGCCAAAGCCAAACTCATCCGCGGGCGGCATCACCAGAGGGATGTCCGTGATCACGCCGCCAGGGGAGATGGCATTGCAGCGGATGCCGTCTTCCTTATACATGTATGCCGTGTTCTTTGTAACCGAGAGCACGGCGCCTTTGCTGGCACAGTAGGCTGCGCCGGCTGTCTGATGAGAGGCGCCGACCGAGCAAATATTCACAATCACGCCGCCGTCGCCCTGTGTCAGGAACTGTTTGCACTCCTCGCGCAGGCAGAACATCAGACCGAAGGTGTTGGTCCGGAAGACCTCCTCCAGCATCTCATCGCTCATGTCCGCAATCGCGGTGTTGTCATCCATCACGCCCGCGTTGTTGACGGCCACATCCACCCGGCCGAACTTCTCTGCAGCAGCTTTCACCATCTCTCTCACCGCATTGGAAGAGCGCACATCCGTTACACAGTATTCGACGGTTCCCGGAAGATCTGCGCATCCGTCGCAGAGTTCCTTCAGCAGGTCTTCTCTGCGGGCGGCGGCGAGCACTTTTGCCCCCTCCTGCGCAAACAGCACTGCAGTCGCGCGGCCGATTCCCGCCGACGCGCCGGTCACAATACAGACTTTATTATCCAGTCTTCCCATAGCTTCCTCCTAACAGAACACCTTGTTCACAACCGTGGCCGGAGAACCGTTGGGTCCGACCGTGACCCGGGTTCCGGCGGGCACTCCGGCGCGGATTGTGGCAAAGCCTATGTTCTTGTCCACCGTATATCCGTAGATCGCCTGCGAGCATCTGCCGATCTCCACACCGTAAAGGTACACCCGCTCCCAGATGTTGATGTCCTCTGTGGATTCCCGTTCAAATTCCAGTCCCACCATCTGGTAGCGCGGCTTTTCTTTGATGGCGAGGGTGGCTTCTTTGCCGATAAAATCCTTCTCCAGGTCCACCGACCAGCCCAGTCCACATTCAAAGGGATTCAGATGCTTGAAGTCCTGCTTCAGCGCAAAGCCCTTCTCCATGGGGATCGAGCGGACATAGACTTCGAGGGTGTAGACCTCGCGGCCGCCTGCGGCCTCAACCGCTTCGGCAATCTTTGCCCGGATTACTGCAGTCTCGGCGGCGCTGCAGTAGATCTCAAAGCCGTTTTCCCCCGTAAAGCCGGAGCGATGGACGTAAACCGGGATTCCGTCGATCGAGCCGGCTGCAACGGAGAAGCGCTTCATCTCCCCCAGCGGCTTGTCCATAAGCTTTTCCAGGGCGACCGGGGAATCCGGTCCCTGCACGGCATACATGTCCCAATCATCGGTGATCAGGCGGGCCGAAACCTCTTTTCCCTCGGCGTGGGCTTCCAGCCAGGGCAGCAGCCGTGGGCCGTACAGCGTAGAGACCCAGAACAGGTCCTCGGACATGTGCATGACGATCACGTCGTCGATGATCTCGCCCTGTTCGTCCAGCATGGTGGTGTATTTGGTCCTGCCGGCGGGGACAGCGGAGATCCGGCTGACATAGAGCTTCTCCAGAACCTCCAGTGCATCCGGTCCGGTAACCTCCACCAGGTCGTGGGTCCAGCTGTACCAGCCGACAGATCTGCGTATCGTCTCGGCGTCCTGTCGTGCGATTTTATCATCTTTGAACAGCATCTTGAGCCTCCTCTCAGACCATACGGAGATCTTCAAGGCGAATGACCTTGATGATCATTTCTTCGTCATTCCGTCCTTCGATCACGCAGGACCACTCCGGTGAGACCAGCGTCTTCGCGGCGCCGTTCCACTGGGCTTCGTATGCGTCGACCAGCTCATCCAGCGGGGCCATCTCATAACGCGCCGTGAAGTCTTCGGTCTTCAGATGGATCCAGGTCTCGTCCTCGGTCCAGCGCTCCACTTCATAGGGAACCTGCTGTACATCGAGTATGTACATGATATACGAACCGAGCAGCCTGCCGTCATTGTCATCGACCCAGTGCGGCACGCCGAGATGATGGCGCAGCCCTTCTTTGGCAAAGGGCTCGATAAACTGGTTCTTTCCGGCAGTGGCAAACACGATGCGGAAAACACGCAGGAATTCGTCCTCGTCCGGGGCCATATCCTTGATCGCCATCATTGGAAACTGTACGGACCATACCCAGCCCATCTGGGCCACCCAGTGATAGGCTTCTTCCAGGGAGGTCTCCTCGCCGAAAGCCTGCGTATACTGGCCGTTGCGAAGGCACTGTCCCTCTTTCACCATACGGCTTCTCGGCGTGTCGTGAATGGGATCGACCGGTTGCTGCATGTGGTCCAGCCAGCCCTGCTGCGGAAGACCGTACCTATCTCTCCGCTCGGCTACCACACGGCAGTGCTTGTTTCCGCAGCCACGGGCCTGGCACATGTTGAGCGCCACTTCGTTCTCGGTGCCGTTGGAAGAGGCGAGATCGAAGTTTGCGGTGAACATGCTGGTGGTCATGTTGCAGAGCTCGCTGCCTACGATGTCCCAGGGGCAGGTGTCCAGTTCTTTCTCCACACGATTTCTCGTAAACTGGATGACACGTCCGGCCATGTTCTCCCATTCGTCCCCGGAGTCACCGGTGATGCCGCCCAGCCAGCTGGACTTCTCACACAGCTCCGGGATGTTGAAGGCTTCATACAGAGACATGTTCACATACGCCTTCTGTTCCTCCGGCGTACCGGCCACCGCCATGTTCATCATGTTTGCGATCTCGCAGATCGCCTCCGTGCGCTTCTCCCAGCTGGGCTCAAAAATACGCATCACCTGAAAGAGGTTGGCGCACACCGCAGCGATCTGGCGGTTGATCTGCGTGTAAGCCTCCTCTTCGGTGATGAGCTTTCCCCAGGCTGTCTTGAAGCATTTTGTCTGTCCGAGCTTTTCCCTGAGCATAATACCCTCCTGTCTTTGATTTATGTGTCACTTTGTCTGCTGGCTCTATTATACAGGGGGATTGAGACTTTGAACACTCTGCAAAGCATAGGTTCCTTCCAGCTGTAAACCGTTATTTCTGATGGTCAATAACAGGTAATATCTGTCCGAACCTGTGCCCTCTTCGGCATTTGACCGGTATAAATCACGGTGCCTGCTTGACAGCACTCAGGGACAGGGTTATAGTTGGAGTGAGAGGAGGGGAGCAGCATGCGGCTGAACGCAGATATTATCTATCATAATCTGAAACAGGTTCTGGATGTGGAGATCTACGGCATGTGTGAAAACAGGCTCTCGCTGTTTCGGCCGGAGTTTTATCTGGACAGGACGTCCCGTTTCCAGGAGAACCATGTCTATGTCTGCAGCGCGGATCACCTGCCCTCCGATCCTGTAATAGAGGACAACGTCCTCCTCATCTGCCTTGGCGAAGCGCCGCAGCGGGAGCTGTTCGAGACGCACTGCGGTATTCTCTCCGTATCCGGCTATGAGGACATCTTTCGGGTATTCAACATTGTCCAGAACATCTTCAACAAGTACGAGGCGTGGGAAGCAGAGCTAAATGAGATCCTCCGCCACAGTGCATCCCTGCAGCAGCTTCTGGAGACCGGGCGGGACATCTTTGACAATCCGATGCTGCTGATTGGTTCGGACTTCCGGTATCTGGCATACACGGAAGCAGACTATTTGCAGACGCATCTGAACATTCGTCTGGACAGTCCATCCTTTGACCCGGACCTGCTGGACGTGTTCCTGTCGCTGCACGATGTGGCGACAGATATTCGAGAACCGCTCCTGATGAACCTAATGGGCAGGAGCACGCTATCGGTCAACATATTCGATGTGGATGAGTTTCTTGGCTGTATCACAGTGTTCGGTGAATACAGGGAGTTTCGTTCTTCCGACATACAGCTGTGTGAATACTTTGCCGAGGCCATCCGGCAGGCATTCATGCTCCGGCCGAATCTGGCCGGTGGACGGGCTTCTCTGCGCAGCGCGATCCTGAACATCATCCGGGGAGAGCCTGTCGGTCAGGAGCAACGGGTATCCATCCAGCATTTCGGACCCCCCGGAGAGATGGTCTGCGTCGTCTTTCACCCAGTACCAGATGCCAGACCGCTCCCCACGGGCTATATTTCCTCTCTGATCGAGCAGCAGTTCAAAGACGCTCTGGCTTTCGAATACGACGGGAGCGTCACGGCTGTTCTCCCGGCTTCATTGACAGAGCCTGAAAAGCTGACTCCTTTTCTCCGGAAGCTTCGGCTGGTCTGCGGTGTCTCGCACCTTTTCTCGGATTTTTATGATTCCGCCTATGCGTATTACCAGGCGTCTTCCGCCCTTGCAGCCGGTACCCGGACAGACCCGGGCGGGCTGCTGTACCCCTTTGAGTCGTATATTCTCCCTCTGTTGCTGAAAAATGCGACAGCAGATATACCGGCCAGGTTCTTTTACACAGAGGGCCTGCTGCGGCTGGCGGAGCATGACGCCACAGCTCCTGTGTCATATATCGATACTCTGAAAACCTATCTCGACAGTAACATGTCCATCGCTGAGACCGCGAGAAAGCTGAATCTTCACCGCTCAAGTCTGATCGACCGCCTGGAGCGGATCCATCAGGTCCTGGACTGCGATTTGAAAGACCCGGAGGTCCGTCTGGTCATCAAGATCGTTTTGTCCGCCGAAGCTTGACAGACCGGATGTCAAGTGATAAGCTGAAACCGGTTTGAATTTACCCTAAAAATAACACGAGGAAGGACGAATGAAATGAAGAAAACCAAAATCGCGCTGTCTGTTCTGCTGAGTCTCCTGATGGTGCTAAGCTGCGCTTCCGCAGCCTTCGCCGACGGAGAGGTCTCTGCCACTGCAGAGGCCAAGGGTCTGGAAGAAACCGTCACTGTCACCGTCACTGTAAACGACGGTGTCATCACCGACGTCGCTGCAGAGACCGACAAGGCCGAGGCTACTGTCGGTGCTCAGGCAATCGAAAAGCTCCCTGCTGCCATGGTAGAGGCGAACAGCGTCAAAGTCGACGCGATCTCCGGAGCAACCGCAACCAGCAATGCCGTCCTGGCTGCGGCAGCGGATGCCTATCTGCAGATTCTCGGTGCCAATGTCGATCTCGACGCATGGGCAAAGGGCAACGGATACCTCAAGGCGGAGGATTACCAGATGGAGGCGGGTGTTGACGCCATCACTTCCGCCACGGTCTCCGGTGTCGGCGGAATCAACTTCGGCGATGTCGATCTCTCCGACGAACTCAAGCAGGCCCTGATTCTGGATTACCTCAAGGGTGCCGAAGGCAACTACCGCGAGATGTACCAGATCGCAACCTCTTACAACAACGTTCCCACCATCGGCAGTGTCGAGTACGTCCTTGATCCTGCTGACATGACGCTCTTCGGTTCCAGTGAGAGCAACACCGCAAAGCTCAACAACATGAACGTCAACCCCAGCGTAGACCTCTACTGGACCCGCCAGATCCGTGCGGGTGATATCTGCTCTGAGGCCATGCCCGTTCTGCCCAGCTACTTCATGAGCTACGGCGTGGAGATTACCGGAACCTACAAGCCCATCCGCTTCGCCGAATTGAGCGAGGAAGAGATCCCCGTCTATGTTGCCAAAGCTCATTACTACTTTGAGACTCTTGACACCACCGCCCAGCTTGCGGCGATGGACAACGACGCTCTGTACCAGTACCTCTGCACCTCCCCGATGAACTTCTACCAGATCGTACCGAGCCGTATCGTCGTCACCTCTCCCTGGTTCCTCAACGTCTATGACAGTGGCTATGCCCGCCAGTTCGTGGATGCAGACCTCCAGGCCAAGCTCCTCGCCGCCGTACAGGAGAAGTACCCCGAGGCCGAAGCGCTCACCACGCTGGACTTTGCCACCTTCTCTGCCACCGGTCTCAAGACCCAGCAGACTCTCAACTTCTAAACCCGGGAATCAGAACCACAACTTATCTCTGAAGGAAGGGCTCCGGCGGATAAAGCCGGAGCCCTTTTCCTGTCCAGTTCCAAAGTCGCTGTTATTCTGCTCAGTCAGTCCGGGCTGCAGCTGCTGCAGGTCTGTATCATTCGGCATAAAAATCTTCTTGCACTCCAGGTGCAGAACGGTTATACTGTGCGGAGATTTTCAGGATCGGAGATATGGGAATGGCCGCTATTCGTTCTTTTGTAAAAAGAGAACCCGTCTTGCTGATTGCATCGCTTGCTGCGCTGATCAGCTGTTTTTTTGTCCCTCCGGACCGCACGTACCTGTCCTATATTGACTTTCGTACGCTGGCTCTCCTCTACTGCCTGATGACCGTTGTGGCCGGACTGCGGCAGGCGGGTCTCTTTGCACATCTGGCACACACGCTGTGTGAAAAAGTGGATAATGTCCGGACCATTGGCCTGATCCTGGTCCTGCTCTGCTTTTTCAGTGCCATGCTGATCACCAATGACGTGGCGCTGCTCACCTTTGTCCCTTTCGCGGTCGTCGTGCTGGGCATGGCCGACCGAAGAGCGGACCTCATCCACATCGTTGTACTGCAAACCGTCGCCGCCAACCTCGGCAGCATCCTCACGCCCGTTGGGAACCCGCAGAACCTGTATCTCTATTCCTATTACGATCTGAGTTTCGGAGATTTCATCCGGGCAACGCTTCCGATCTGGTTTCTGTCCCTGGTTCTGATTGCAGGCAGCTGTTTTCTGCTCTCCCATGCCCATCTGCATATCTTCTTGGGGGAAGAGCCCGGCATGAACATGCGGGTGTTCTGGGTCTATCTGGGGCTGTTTCTGGTCTGTCTGCTGGTCGTCCTCCGCGTTCTGACCTGGCCGGTCATGCTGGTCATCGTGGTCGCCGTGCTTCTGATCTTTGACCGGAAGATCCTGCTTGAGTCCGACTTCATGCTCCTTCTGACTTTTGTGGCCTTTTTCGTCTTCTCCGGCAATCTTGCGAGGGTCCCTGCGGTGGATCATCTGCTCCGTTCCCTTCTGTCAGGGAAAGAGTATCTGATCTCCCTGCTCACCAGCCAGGTCATCAGCAACGTTCCCGCCGCACTGCTGCTCTCCGGATTTACCGATCAGTCCAACGCCCTGCTGCTGGGTGTGAACATTGGCGGACTCGGCACCCCGATCGCAAGTCTTGCGAGCCTCATCAGCATGAAGCTCTACTCCCACTCCGACCACGCCCATACCGGGCGCTACCTTTTGGAATTCACCGTCGTGAATGTTGTATTGCTCCTGCTTCTGTCTTTGATCTGGGTCTGCATTTTTCAGTGACAGGGCATGACAAAATATGGAATAACGAGAGTCCGGATCTCTTTCCCCATAGATCCGGACTTTATTTTTTTCCTGTATTTTCTTTTCTCGTAAAGAAGGTATTTGCAATATTACATCTTCCCGTTTCCCTTGCTCTGGACTAAAAAAACCAACTTTATAAAAGTACCCCTTGGCAGGCGGAAAAAAACGTGATATAGTATGGATCAAAGGCAAAATAAAACCCAACATATAAAAACTAAACTAAGAAAGGATCTGTCATCATGATGCAAAACATTCCCGAAGTCAAGCTCGGCATTGTCGCCGTCTCCCGTGACTGCTTCCCCATTGGCCTCTCCATTGCGAGACGCGAAGCCATTGTTAAAGTCTGTAAGGGTGGACTGTACGAGTGCCCCGTCACGGTCGAGAACGAGAAAGACATGCTCAAAGCGGTTGAGGATGTCAAAGCCGCCGGCTGCAACGCTCTGGTGGTCTTCCTCGGCAACTTCGGTCCTGAGACTCCCGAGACCCTGATCGCAAAGAATTTTGACGGCCCCTGCATGTTTGTGGCCGCCGCCGAAGGCGACGGCGACCTCATCAACGGCCGCGGCGACGCCTACTGCGGCATGCTCAACTGCTCCTACAACCTCGGCATGCGCCACCTCAAGGGCTATATTCCCGAGTATCCAGTCGGCACCGCCGAGGATCTGGGCAAGATGATCA
>JAEEGL015885255.1_pt1 | contig 12219 bp, 4 predicted proteins | sample 9134231 | NCBI WGS metagenome assembly JAEEGL01 (sample SAMN16246548, study PRJNA631951) | gut metagenome | biome: gut microbiome; feature: rumen; material: fiber-attached | host: Bos | place: Iran: Karaj | collected 2018-10
GCTTGACTGCGACAGCAATATCACAATTGAAGCCATTCTGTTAAACAACGAAGTCGTTTTCACTGGCTGGAGCGATGGTGTAACGGACAATCCGCGCACCGTCCATCTGACCAGCGACACAACAATCACGGCCATCTTCGAGGCCATACCTTGGTACTCCGTAACCGCTGTCGACAACGATTCTACTTTCGGCTGGGTCGAGGGCGGCACGGACAGTGTGCAATATGGAGAGGTGGTCACAATGGTGGCCTATCCATACGACGGCTATGTCTTCTCCGGGTGGAGCGACGGTTTTACGGACAATCCACGCTATCTATACATCACCGGCGACACTACATTGACTGCCATGTTCGCGCCATGTCAATTGCTGACGGCTGACGACCTGCCCTACTTCGAGGGTTTTGAGACAACGATGGCCAGTACGACATTCAGCATGGCCGGCGCCGCTCCCAATTGTTGGGCTGTGTACTCCAACGGCACAAACAGCAACTATCTGCCGCATGTTGTTACCGGCACGGCACAATACGTCTACCGCAAGTCGGGCGAGAACAGCCTGGTAATGACTTCCGGCAAGGCACAATATGGAAGCAACAAATATGTGCTGCTGCCGCAGACCAGTATGCCACTACACGACCTGTACCTAAGTTTCTGGATGTGTACTGAGGGCAGTACACAGGGTATGCTGACTGTGGGCTATGTCACTGAAAACGACACTGCCTCATTCATCCCGATAGAGTCGTACCCTGCCTCGGCGGAGACCAAGCACAACGGAAACGGCCTGCAGGTCGGTTATGGCATGGATGTAGAACTGAGTCTGGAATCGGTGCCGGAGGAGGCCACACGGTTGGCTTTCCGCTGGGAGTACACTACTTCATATTATAACTGTTGTATCGACGATGTCAAGCTATCGTTCCCGCCGTCATGTGCCAAGGTGGAGAATGTCACTGTGGACGGCATCTCATCCGAGTCGGCCACTATCAGTTGGCAGGAAACGGGGTCAGCAACAGAATGGCTGCTTGTTGTGGAGGGCGACACTACACGCTATGAGACTGCCAGTGATACTATGTTCTCCCTTAACGCACTGCAACCCAACACCGAGTATACCGTCAATGTATATGCAGTATGCGGAGATGGAGACACCAGCGATGTTCGCAATGTAACGTTCCACACGGCCTGCGTGGCTATCAGCAGCCTGCCGTGGACGGAGGGTTTCGAGGAGAATGTGCCGAATGTCAGCAACCCGATGCCCTACTGCTGGCAACGCTATCAGTCGGCAAAAACCACATCTTACGACTACCCATATATCTCCACCAGTGGCTACCTTTTCTTCGGTAGCAGTACCTCAGCGACTTATCCGGACACGATGGTGGCGATATTGCCTGAGGTGGACATCAACACCTATCCAATGAATGGCAACCGTGTGACATTCCTGGCCAGCATGGGTAGTACCTCAAATAACAAGTATGTATATGTGGGTACAGTGAGCAACCCTGCCGACATGGGTACATTCGCATTGCTTGACTCCGTGCTGGTCAGTGGCACCGAAGATGTCAAATACACCATTCCACTGACGGGTGCCACCGATGCTTACGTTGCACTTATGGTGCTGAAAGGTACGGGCAGCGTATATATCGACGACCTGATGCTGGAGGAAATTCCTTCCTGCCCTGATGTGCGTGGACTAGAACTCGACAGCCAGACGGCCAACAGAGCCACGGTGAGTTGGAAAAACGACGGTGCCGACGGTTACGAATTGGAGTTGCGTCAGGATTCCGTGATTGTCGGCAGCCTCATGGTGGCAGACACCAACGCCACCTTTAACGGACTCGAATCCGACAATGATTACCAGATATATGTCCGTTCTGTGTGTGGCACCAACTACGGCTACTGGAGCGACGCACTGAATATCCATATCGGTTTCTGCGAACCCAACCCGACCTCGCGCGACGCGCAGGGCATCACCGCCGTGGCTTTCGGCGAAATGGTCAACGACAGCATCCACCCGCAGGCGGCACCGTTCTATGGCAACTACGCCTCGATGCAGGGCAGCGTGGCGGCCGGCACCACGGCACAGGTGGACATCACCTACAGTACTGGCTACACCTACGGCACAGTGATATGGGTTGACTGGAACCGCGATAGATGGTTTGACAAGGGTGAGATTGTCTACTTCGGCGAGTCCACTAACGCCAAGCCGACGACACTCAGTGCCACCTTCCGTATCCCCGTCACACAGGACACGGGCAGCTACCTTATGCGCATAGCAGGTGCCGACAGCTATTTCAACAATTACATTAATAACAGCGGTGCCGCTCCCAGCCCCTGCTTCAGCAGCACCTACGCCGTGGCCGAGGACTACACGTTGGTTGTTACCGAGGCACCGAACTGTCTGGCCGTGACCGACCTGACAGTGGCCGAGGTGTCGGCGGGCAGCGTCACCATCAGTTGGAGCGACACCCTCAACAGCAATGCCGTGTACACCATCTACAACATGGCCGACGGCGATACACTTCAGCAATCAGTCAACCAGACAACCATACAATTGTCTGGCTTGGAATCGCTCTCGGAGTACACCTTCGGCGTACAGCCGGTGTGCGAAGGCACCGAAAGTCTGGAGATTGCCACCGTAAGCACCATGACGGACTGCCCCGGTGAGCATTGCGAGGTGGGCATCCACGCCACAGACAGTTATGGTGACGGATGGAACGGTGCCGCCATCAAAGCCATGCAGAACGGCATCGAGGTAGCCTCATATACAATGCTGTCGCAGGGGGTGAAAAACACCATGACCTACGACACCGCCAGTCTCAGCGTCTGCGACGGTATGCCCATTGAACTCCACTGGATGAGAGGCAGCTATCCGCAGGAGACCGGATTCGAGATTGTCAATGACGAAGGCAGCCTTGTTTATGCAATTGGTAACGGTGGAACTTTGTTAGACGGAGAGGTATTCTTCACTATGGACAGTTGCAACGCCGCACCTGTTGTGGCTTACGACACTGTGTACATGACGGCCTGCGATAGCTTTGCTTGGAACGATGCTGTCTATACCGAGAGCGGTGTCTACAGTCACCAAAACAACAGTATAAGTATTTCTATCCTCGACCTGGTTGTCAGACATGGCATAACAATGACAGTCAGTGACACAGCATGGGAGAGCTACACATGGGGCGAAGATGTCTACACCGAGAGCGGAGCCTACAGTCATTACTACCAAGGCAGTAATGGCTGCGACAGTGTTGTCACTCTCAACCTGGTTGTAATCAAATCATACTCTGTCTCGGCCGTCAGCAATGACGTGACCCTCGGCACTGTTATGGGCGGCGGCACTTACCACACGGGTGATGTGGCCACCATCTACGCTATCGCAGGAACCGGAAGTATCTTCTCTGGATGGAGCAATGGTAGCACTGCTAACCCACTACTCCTCACCGTTACCAACGACATCACCATAGTTGCCAACTTCTCGGATGCCACCGCTTTGCAGCCCGACACTGTGTTTGTACACGACACAACATTCGTTGAAAGGGTCGACACTGTCACCCTGGCGGAGTACGTGCCGATACACGACACGATCACAATCATTCAGGTTGACACCGTGACCGTCACCGAATATGTCGACAACTACATCCATGATACCGTCACCATGACGGAGTATGTGTCAGTGCATGACACCACCTACGTTGATGTTTACGTTCACGACACAACGGTTGTCACTGAATATTTGGACAACTATATCCACGATACGGTGACGCTGACTGAATATGTGGAGGTGCACGACACTACAGTTGTGACCGACACGGTAACACTGACGGAGTATGTCAATGTGCATGACACTACCTACGTTGATGTCTTTGTCCACGACACTACTTATATTGATGTACCGTATGCAGTGCATGACACTACCATTGTGACGCTGATTGATACGGTTGTCAATACCGTCTTCGATACAACTATTGTGACCGACACGGTGACTTTGACGGAGTATGTGCCTGTACATGACACCACCATCGTTACACTGACCGACACGTTGACATTGACCGATACGGTGACGCTGACCGAGTATGTGGCCGTGCATGACACCACTGTTGTGACCGACACAGTAACTTTGACGGAGTATGTGCCTGTACATGACACGACATATATTGATGTGCCATATGCTGTACATGATACAACATACGTCGATGTATTTGTACATGACACCACTGTTGTGGTCGACACCTTGACGTTGACTGAGTATGTGCACATACATGATACCACTATTGTGACTGACACATTGACATTGACGGAATACATCAGTGTGCATGACACCACAGTGGTGGTTGACACTGTTATCGTCAACAATTATATCCACGACACGGGCACAGTGGTGATAGTCGACACCCTGCTGGTAGACAACTACATATATGACACGGTGACGCTTACGGAGTATGTGCCGATGCATGACACCACCATCGTTACGTTGACCGATACTTTGACATTGACTGATACGGTGACGTTGACGGAGTATGTGCCTGTACATGACACTACGGTCGTTACATTGACAGATACTATCACGCTGGTTCAGATGGATACTGTGACGTTGACGGAGTATGTACCGATGCATGATACAACGGTCGTGACCGACACAGTAACGTTGACGGAGTATGTACCTGTGCATGATACAACATATATTGATGTGCCATACGCGGTGCATGACACCACGGTCGTGACCGACACGGTGACGTTGACGGAGTATGTGCCTGTACATGACACCACCATTGTGATGCTGACCGACACGGTTGTCAACACTGTCTACGACACCACGATTGTGACCGACACGGTGACGTTGACAGAGTATGTGCCTGTGCATGACACCACCATTGTGATGCTGACCGACACGGTAGTCAACACTGTCTACGACACCACGGTTGTGACCGACACGGTGACGTTGACGGAGTATGTGCCGGTACACGACACCACTATTGTGACGCTGACCGACACGGTTATCAACACTGTCTACGACACCACGGTTGTGACCGACACAGTGACGCTGACGGAGTTTGTGCCAGTGTTCGACACCACATTCGTTGATGTGTTTGTACATGACACCACAACCATTACGCAATACGACACTATAATACGTACAAGGTATATTGAAATACCGGTCTACGACACAACATACGTTGATGTTTTTGTACACGACACCACTGTCGTGACCTTGATAGATACTGTCACGCTAGTCCAGATGGATACTTTGGTTCAGTTAGACACGCTTGTTTTGGTTGACACGCTGACAGAGTATCTGCTGGTGCACGACACCACTATTGTGATGCTGACCGACACGGTTGTCAACACCGTCTACGACACCACGGTTGTGACCGACACGGTGACGCTGACGGAGTATGTGCCGGTGTACGACACCACCATTGTGACGCTGACCGACACGGTTGTCAACACTGTCTACGACACCACGGTTGTGACCGACACGGTGACGTTGACGGAGTATGTGCCGGTACACGACACCACCATTGTGACACTGACCGACACGGTTGTCAACACCGTCTACGATACCACCATCGTGACACAGACCGACACGGTAGTCAACACTGTCTATGATACTACCATTGTAACGCTGACTGACACGGTTGTCAACACCGTCTATGATACAACTTTTGTGACCGATACGGTGACGTTGACAGAGTATGTGCCGGTACACGACACCACGGTTGTTACATGGACAGATACAGTCACGCTTGTTCAGATGGATACGGTAGTGCTGGTAGACACGCTGGTTCAGCTGGACACAGTGACGTTTACAGAGTATGTGCCGGTGCATGACACGACGGTCGTGACGCTTACCGACACGGTGGTCAACACGGTGTATGACACCGTGACGAACACCATTTACGACACGGTGACCAATACGGTGTATGACACTGTGGACAACTTTATCTACGACACAACCATTGTGACGGATACGTTGTGGCTGACGTTGTACGACACTGTATGGATGACGGACACGGTGTATATCCACGATACTGTGTATGTGCCGGAGAACGGCATCGACGGGGTGGCGACTACCAATATACGCCTCTACCAGCGCAACGGACAGATTGTTGTTGAGGATGCCGACGGAGGTGTGCTGCCGGAGGTGGTGGTGTACGACGCTGTGGGTCGGAAGATGGAGACGGGCTTCGCAGGCGGGGCGCCTGCGTACCAGTTCGATGTTCCTGCTTCGGGTGTTTACCTGGTGAAAGTAGGCGACAGACCGGCACGGCGCATCGTCGTGATACGCTAAGCATAACGACAACCTAGAAAAAAGTACACAACTTTGTGGACCACAAAGTTGTGTACTTTTAAAATATTGCATTATCCGCCACATGAGTTCGTCCTTCTTTCAAACATAATTCAACTATATTTCGGACATAAATATACCATATTTTTCACATTAATATCGGAGCAATTATATATTAATAATCAACAATTTACGTATACAAAAACAAAAAGTTCACAACTTTGTGGACCACAAAGTTGTGAACTTTTAAAAATTAGTTGTATCTTTGCACTTGAAAAACATATTCTACAAAAACAATGAAGAAGGTATTTGTATATGGAATAGCCGTTGAAGGTGAGAACTTTACAGATCGAATTGAAGAGACAAAACGGCTGAAACGAGATTTCGAAAATGGCCAAAATGTAGTGCTTATATCCCCACGTCGTATGGGAAAGACCTCGTTGGTAAGACGTGTTATTTCCCAAATTGACACTGACAATGTGGCCGTCGTGCATCTTGACATCTATGATTGCCGCACAGAATATGAGTTTTATAATAAATTAGCAACAGCACTACTGAAACAAACCTCAGGGAAAGGGGATTTGATGCTCCGAAATATCAAGGAATTCTTGACGCGACTTACTCCTAAAATTTCGTTTGGTGTTGATCCGGCCAACGAGATGTCGGTATCGTTAGGTATTGCCCCTGAGGATTATTCTCCGGAAGAGATATTACAGTTGCCAGAAAAGATAGCGCACAAGATTGGGAAGCATCTCGTTGTATGCATCGATGAGTTCCAGCAAATTGGAAATTTCCCCAATACGCTGGAGGTGCAGAAAAGGGTACGCGGCGTATGGCAATTGCAACAAGATGTGTCATATTGCCTTTACGGAAGCAAGAAACATATGCTGACAAAGCTGTTCCAAAGCAAAAGGATGCCGTTCTACCAGTTCGGTGATATCCAATTCCTTCAACCAATTGCTTTGAGCGACTGGATTCCATTCATCCGAGGCAAGTTTGATGGCAATAGGCAGTCAATTAGTGACGAGCAAATTACGAGAATATGCGAAACCGTGAAATATCAGTCTTCGTATGTGCAACAATTGTCCTGGGAGGTGATGTTATGCGGTGGCGATGTAGTCAGCGACACGGCGATAGACGAGGCTGTGAACAATATGATAGACCAAAACTCGGCTCTATTTCTACAGCAAACAGAGGGACTGTCCTCCTATCAGATGAATTTTCTCAAAGCCCTTGCTGTAGGAGAAACAGGCGATTTTACATCAACGGCAATGCTTAAAAAGTACAACCTGGGATCGAAATCGAATATCAGCCGATTGCAAGATACGCTTATAAAGAAAGAATTGATAGAAAAGGTTGGACGTACAGTCACCATAGCCGACCCTGTCTTTCGCTTGTGGATGCTTCGCGGAAACACACCTTAATTGGCCGCTATAGGGTTACTACAGGGCCACTATAGGGTTACTACAGGGCCACTATAGGGTTACTACAGGGCCACTATAGGGTTACTACGGGGCCGCTATGGGTTTTGATCTAAAAATTGGCTGGGGAAAGGGGTGGCTGACACGGCGAGGACACGGAGCGCACACGGAGCGGGTGCTGTAAATCAGGCTGTTAGGTGGCCCAAATACGCATAGTAAACTGTATTACAATGTGTTATATGACCATTTCTGGCGGTGTGTATGCAGGTGGCATGTGGGATGTCGGCAGTGGTTTTTCATTTTATTTTTTGCGGATTTGAAAATAATGTATATTTGCAGTATCATACAAGACGCATACGATGCAGTTAAATACATGGGATTCAGTGGCATTGGAGCATAACGGATTACGGCATACAGGAACAATTATGAGGAGAGCTGACACAAGGCACCACTGCAATGGCATCCACCGCCTGTTGGCCGTGGCGGTTGTTATGTTGGTTTCACTTCCCGCAACGCATGGGCAGAGGGCATCTGTCACCTTGCGCGCCACGGCTGGCCACAACTACACCCAGAGCCTCTATGGCGCCATGGCTACCTTGGGCGACTACAAATACGATTCAACCTTGGCTTTGAGCGCCGGTGTAGAACTCAATACCTCCGCGGCGACCGCAGCGACGCTGGGATGGCAGGCGGGCATGCGCCTCGGCGAATGTCGCTTGCTGCTGGTAAACCGCTGTCTATGGCGACGTTTCGCGGCATGGAAAATCAACGAGTTCAGCGGTCATGTCGGCGCCGGAGTGGAGTGGAGCGGATGGCGGTGCCAGCTGGGTCTGGCCACACGAATGATAACCCCGACAGGGGTGGACTGGCTGAACGAGAGCACCGACTGGATTGTGGAGCCGTTCAACCTGATGTACGAGTTGCTCTACCGTTTTCGTCTCGACAGCGCAGGACGCTGGAGGGCTGAATTGCGGGCGGCCGACTTCGACGACTTCGTCACCGACCGTGCCTACCAGCCACTCTTCTCATGCCTGGCGGCATGGTGCATAACCGACAAAACCGAGCTGTCGGCACGTGCCCTGCTACACCCAACGGGCATGATGTCGTTGAGTGCAAACTACTATGAAGCAATGTTCAACCTAGGAGTCAAGATGTTATGGTGAAGCTCTTTACGACGATACTGGCCATGATGGCAATACTGATGTGCAGCTGCAACAAGGTTGACATGTCGGGGCTGGTGGTCCCGGCAAGCGCCGATGTGGAGACACGCGTGGCCGAGTCGCTGGCCATCAACGCCGTCCGCGGGCTGATAGACCTGCAGGCCTCGTCGGACGACTACAGCATCTATGTCTGCTCCGACATCCACACCGACGACTATCCCCACCGTTTCGAGCAGTTTGTGCGCCTGCTGCGCCAAGACGTCGGTGCTGTGGCAGGCCTGCTGCTGGGCGACATTGCCAACCAGCGCGGAGCTATAGCCACGGCAGCCGCAGTGGCCGACACAACGGCCTACACCGCCGGCGCGGCACCGGTGATGGCCTTGGTTGGCAACCACGACCTGTTCTTCAATCAGTGGGAGGACTTCAAGCGGTATTTCGGCTCGTCGACCTATTTCTTCACCGTCACCACCCCCAACCACCGCGACCTGTACATCATGCTCGACTCGGGTGGCGGGTGCCACGGCCGGCGGCAGACCGAGTGGCTGGCCGACGTGCTGGCACGTCGCGGCAACTACCGACACTGTGTAGTGTGCACCCACGTGAACCTGTTCCGTAACGACCTGTCGCAGTTCATATCGGCCAATCTGCCGCTGGAGGAGACCTACCAACTGATGCGCATGTCTGCCGATAACGGCGTGGAATTGTGGCTACAAGGACACGACCATCATCGCGAGGAGCTGCGCTACGAGGGCGTGAACTACGTGTCGCTCGAAAACCTTTCCGATGGTGCAGCCAACGCGTCGTGGCTGCGGCTCGATGCCGGGAAGCAACTGGCATGGCATTTCGAAAACCTGTAGGGTTGTGAAAACTTTTTGCCGTGGTATTCGGTATTTTTAGTATCTTTGCATTTTAAAATACAGAGAAAAATGGATACTATTATCATCTTAGACTTTGGTTCTCAATACACTCAGCTCATTGCGCGCAAGATTCGCGAAGCGAATGTTTACTGCGAAATCCACCAGTTTGACAAAATTCCCGCCCTCACAGCCGATGTGAAGGGCGTTGTCTTTTCGGGGAGCCCCTATAGCTGCAACGCCGCTGATGCACCTGTGCCACAGATGGATGGCATCAAGGGCAAGCTGCCGCTGCTGGCCGTGTGCTACGGTGCCCAATATCTTGCCAAATGGGGTGGCGGACGCGTGCAACAGAGCAAGATACGCGAGTATGGCCGCGCCAACCTCAACTTCATCGACAGCACCAACCCGCTGATGAAGGGCGTGCCGCAGGGCAGCCAAGTCTGGATGAGCCATGGCGACACCATCGAGGTGCTGCCCGAAGGCTACAAGGTGATATGCTCCACCGAGAACGTGCAATATGCCGGCTACCAGATTGAAGGCGAACAGACTTACGCCATCCAGTTCCACCCCGAGGTACACCATTCGACCGACGGCGTGCAACTGCTGCGCAACTTTGTTGTCGACATCTGCGGCTGTCGCCAGGAGTGGACGCCGGCTTCGTTCATCGAGACCACGGTGCGCGAGCTGCGCGAGAAGGTCGGCAACGACAAGGTGGTGCTCGGACTGAGCGGCGGCGTGGACTCCACCGTTGCCGCAGTGCTCCTCAACCGTGCCATCGGCCACAAACTGCACTGCATCTTCGTTGACAACGGACTGCTGCGCAAGAACGAGTTCGAGAGCGTGCTCGAGTCGTACAAAGATATGGGTCTCAACGTGAAAGGTGTCGACGCCAAGCAACGTTTCTACGATGTGCTGGCCGGTGTGAAAGACCCCGAAAAGAAGCGCAAGGGCATCGGCAAGACCTTCATCGATGTGTTCGATGCCGAGGCCAAGCTCATCACCGACGCCAAGTGGCTCGGACAGGGTACCATATATCCCGATGTCATTGAAAGCTCGAGTGTTAAAGGACCAAGCCAGACCATCAAGAGTCACCACAACGTTGGCGGTCTGCCCGACTATATGAAGCTGAAACTTGTTGAGCCGCTGCGCAGCCTCTTCAAGGACGAGGTACGCCGCGTGGGTCGACAACTGGGCATCAAGGACGAGCTTATCGGCCGTCACCCCTTCCCCGGCCCCGGTCTGGCAATCAGGATATTGAGCGATGTCACCCCCGAGAAGGTTCACATCTTGCAGGAGGTCGACGACATCTTCATCCGCGGCCTGCGCGAGGCTGGTCTCTATGACAAGGTGTGGCAGGCCGGCGCGATGCTGCTGCCGGTGCAGAGCGTCGGTGTGATGGGTGACGAACGCACATACGAGAGCGTCGTGGCCCTGCGCGCCGTGGAGATCGTCGACGGCATGACCGCCGACTGGAGCCACCTGCCCTACGACTTCATGGCACGCATCAGCAACGAGATTATCAACCGCGTGAAGGGTGTCAACCGCGTCTGCTACGACATCAGCTCCAAGCCGCCGGCAACAATTGAGTGGGAGTAAAAGCCTCACCCCCAGCCCCTCTCCATGTGGAGAGGGGAGTAGAATGCTAATAACTGGAACAATGATAAAGAAAATACTAATATTCCTCATGCTAACCACACCCCTCGCCCTTTGGAGAGGGGTCGGGGGTGAGGTTTCTGCGCAGGCGCCGGGGACGACGCCGGTGGTGGTAAGCCACGAGACGCAGATGATGCACGGGCGCAAGTACTATGTGCATATTGTCGAGAAGGGACAGACTGTATACTCAATCTCAAGGGCATACAAGGTGGAGAGCTTCGACGCCGTCACGCATGTGGACATACATTTCCTGCACCCCGGCGACACCGTTTGGCTGCCCTACCGTGGACAGTTTGCGGAAGAGGAGAAGGACAGCAGCAAGCCGGCTGAGGCCAGGACTAGTAGTTCTAGTAGTTCTAGTAGCTCTAGTTATTCTAGTGGTTCTAGTAGTTCTAGTTATTCTAGTAGTTCTAGTGCTTCTAGTTCTTCTAGTATTTCTAGTATTTCGGCGAGGCCGGTGAGGCAGGTGGGCAAGACGCTTAAGGTGGCACTGATGATGCCTTTGCACCTCAACCAGATTGACGAAATATCCACCTCGAAATTCGATGTTGAGCAGCGTGGCAAGAAGAGCTACAAGCAGTTTGAATTCATCGAGTTCTACGAAGGCATACTCCTTGCCCTCGACCAGTTGGAGCAGCAAGGCATCGGCGTGGAGCTGAACGTCGTCGATGTGTCGGACAACAATGCCGCCGCCGTGGAGCGTGCTTTCGAGAGCCACAACGTTGCGCAGAGCGACATGCTTGTGGCACTGCTGTTCCGCGACTGCTTCGACCGCGCCGCACAACTGGCGCAGCAGGCTGGCATCTACATTGTCAACCCGATGGCAACACGCAGTGACATCTGCGCCGAAA
>JAEEGL016619472.1_pt1 | contig 12219 bp, 12 predicted proteins | sample 9134231 | NCBI WGS metagenome assembly JAEEGL01 (sample SAMN16246548, study PRJNA631951) | gut metagenome | biome: gut microbiome; feature: rumen; material: fiber-attached | host: Bos | place: Iran: Karaj | collected 2018-10
GGGCGAATTGGGGTTGTGTTTCTCCAGCTTGCCGAGTTCCTTCTCGAAGGCTTCCTTGGCGTAGGCGGGCCATTTCTTCTTCTCGGCCCTGGCGCGGAAACCGTCGATGTCGTCGGTGCCGTCCATACCCAGTTCCTCCTGGATGGTCCGGAGCTGGTTGTTCAGGAAGTATTCGCGCTGCTGCTGGTCTATCTCGCTCTTCACCTTCTGGTTGATGTCCTGTTTGATCTTCGACAGCTCGATCTGGAGGTTGAGGATGCTCAGAAGCTTGAGGGCGCGGGCCCGCAGGTCGTCGTAGCGGAGCAGGTCCACCTTGTCGGCGAATTCGTCCACCTCCACCGTGGTGGCGATGAAGTTCACCAGGAAGGGGAAACTGTCTATGCTGCGCAGGGCCTCCACCGCCTCCTTGGAAGCGATGGAAGAGGAGCGGATAATCTGTCCGGCGGCTTCCTTGAGCGAACCCGCAAGGACCTTCACCGAGTTGCTGTCGGCATCGAGCAGCAGGTCGTCGAGATAGTGCACGCGGGCCATGAGGTAGGGGTCGTCGCCCAGGATGGCGTCTACGCTCAGGCGTTTGAACCCCTGGATGATGGCCGTAATGGTCCCGTCGGGCATTTCAATGGCTTTCAGGACCTTGGCGACGGTTCCGTAGGGGTTGAGGTCTTCCTGCCGGGGCTCCTCCACCGTCACGTCGGTCTGCGGCACGCAACCGATGAAGAGGTCGTTCTTCTCCGCGTCGTGGATGAGGCGGATCGACTTGTCGCGGCCGATGGTCACGGGGAACACGGTGCCCGGGAAGAGGACCGCGTTGCGCAGGGCCAGGATGGGGAGGGTGTCGGGGAGCAGCGATTCGTCGATCTTCTGTAGGTTCTCGCCCTGCAGGACCGGGATGATGCTCACTTCGGCACCGGGAGAAAGGGTATATTTATTGTCTTTTCTCATAGTGTCTGCCAAATTGTCAGTATATGGGGATGGTTTTACCCGGGTGCTAATATAGTCAATCTCCGTGCCATCGCCAAAAATGACGGCAGACACCCTGTCAGAGTTCAATCAGCACCTTCATGGTTTCAGCGCGGTGCGCGTCGATGTAGTCGTAGGCCTGGGCGTACTGCTCGAAGGGGAAGCGGTTGGAGATGAGCGGCTGGAGCCGGATGCGGCCCCCCGCGATCATGTCCACGGCGGTGAGATAGTCTTCGTGCCGGTACATCATGGTGCCCACCAGCGAGAGTTCGTGCTCGCCCAGGTAGAACATGCTCAGGGCAGGATCTTTGGCAAAGACGGCCACCACTACGATGGTGCTGCCCTTCTCGATGGTCTCCATGAGCGAGCGGATGGAAGATTCCACGCCGGCCACTTCGAAGCCGACCTGGAAACCCTCCTCTCCGAAAACGGCCTTCACGCCCTCTTTCAGCGGGGTTTTGGTCACGTTCAGGGTGTCGGCTATCCCGCACTGGCGGGCAATGTCGAGCCGCAGGTCGGACACGTCGGTGATGAGAACCTTCCGGGCTCCGCGGGCCAGGGCGAACTGGGCTACGAGGTTGCCGATGGCGCCGGCGCCCGAAACCACCACGTTCTTGCCGCGCAGGTCTCCGGCCCGGGCCGTGGCGTGTGCACCCACGGCGGCGGGTTCCACCATGGCGCCGAAGTCGAGCGACATCCCTTCCGGCAGCACGACCACCCGGTCGTCGTCGATCACAAAGAAGTCCTGGGCCGTGCCGTCAGCCTGGAAGGCCTGCACGCGCAGATGTTCGCACACATTGTACTGCCCCCGTTTGCAGGGGTTGCACGTGCCGCAGACCAGCTGCGGCCGACCGGTGACCAAGTCTCCTGGTTTGCAGACAGATACATCCTTTCCCACGGCCACCACTTCGGCCGAGTACTCGTGCCCCTGCACCACCGGATAGAAGGTGGCGGGGTGCTGTCCGTGCCAGGAATGGATTTCACTGCCGCAGATGCCGATGCGTTTGATATGCAACAATATCTGATGGGCTTCGAGTGCCGAAGCCTCGGGTGCCGGAACGTCCCGGAATTCGAGGTGCCGGGGTTCTGTCAAAACTGCTTGTCTCATAGGGATAGTCTTTCAAGTCCTTCGGCTACGGAGAGGGCCGCAAAGCCGAGGTATGCTTCCATGAAAGCCCGATCCTGCCGCAGGGGCAGGCCGGCGAAAGGAGAGAGGCCCAGGAACGATTCCGGCGTGCAGCCTTCGAGCAGGGTGCCGTCTTCCGTTTTCAGGTGCGGTTCAAAGACCTCGATGGGCTCGCCCGCCTCGTCCCGCTTGCCCGAGAGGTATTTGTAGTAGGATGCGAGCAGGAAAGCCTCTATGCTGCAGTCCCTTCCGTCGCGGAGCATCTTCAGCAGGGTGGGGACCACATAGACTTCGAACTTGGCCACCCCGTCTCCGCAGAGACGGGCGACCTGATCGCTGATGGCCGCGTTGGAGAAGCGTGCGAGCAGGGTGCGTTTGTACGTCTCCAGGTCGACTCCTTCCGGAGCGGGCACGTAGGGCGTCACGTCCCGGTCCATGAATACCTGGAGCAAACGCCGGTAGCGCCCGTCGGCGAGCACCGCGTCCACCTTGCGGAAGCCTTCCAGGAAGGAAGGGTAGCTGAGCAGGGTGTGCGAGGCGTTCAGCAGGCTCAGTTTCATGTTTTCGTAGGGCGTGACGTCGCCGGTGAACTGCACGCCCACCCGTTCCCATGCGGGGCGGCCCGCCACGAACTTGTCTTCCACCACCCACTGGATGAAATCTTCGCAGTGCACGTCGGTAATCTTTCCTTCCTTCGTGGCCGGGGTGATGCGGTCTACCATGGAGTTGGGAAAGGAGATGTTCTCCCGGGCCCAGGCGGAAAGCTGCGGATAAGCCGCGTCGAAATAGCCCAGGAAGGCCCGGGCGGCGGTGTCGCCGTTGTGCTGGAGGTTGTCGCAGGACAGGATGGTGAGCGGAAGGCCGGCCTCCTTGCGGCGCAGCAGGGCCTCGGCCACATAGCGGAAAACGCCCGGACGTGCCGGGTCCACCTTGTAGCCGCCCTCGGTGATAGTAAGGGTGACGATGCGGGTGGCAGGATCCGCGATGCGGCGTACGATGGCTTCCGGGTCTTCGCAGCCCCAGTTGAGTTCCACCAGGGACCCGATGCGCCAGCTTTCGCGGCTTCCGTCCGGGCTGCAGACCGTGAGTTCATACTCGCCCGCATCGGCCTTGAGCGCCTTGTAGAGCCGTTCGTCGGAGGGGAGCACCATGGCGCCCGACACGCCCCAGCAGCACTGATCTTCGTGTTCGAGCAGCAGGTTCTGGTAGTATTCCAGATGGGCGCGGTGGAAGTTGCCTACGCCGAAATGGACGATGCCCGGGGTAATCCGGGACCTGTCGTAGGTATAGGTTTTCATTGCAAAAAGTCTTGCGGGAGGGGATTGATGGCACCGGCCTGCGTGCAGACCCAGGCGGAGATGCGTACGGCCAGGGCATGGGCCTCTGCAACAGGGCGACCCTGCAGGCGGGAAGCCACATAGGCGGCGGTGAAGGAATCGCCCGCACCCACGGTGTCGGCCACCTGTACCTTCGGGGTGTCGAGGTGGGAGAGGAGGCCTTCAGGACCGTACACCTCGCTGCAGTCGGCACCCCTGGTAAGGATGAGCTGATGCAGGCCGAAACGGGCGAAAAGATCCGCAATCGCGGCGGTGTCGGACTCCGGAAGCGCGAAGAGGGAGCGCAGCAGGGGCAGTTCGTCTTCGTTGAGTTTGAGGATGTCGGCCCGGCGCAGCGACTCCGAGAGGGTGTCGCGGTCGTAATAGTGCTGGCGGATGTTGATGTCGAACACCTTTACCGCCCCGGCGGGGACGGCGTCGAGCATCTGCAGTACGGCGGCCTTGGAAGCGGCGCTGCGCTGGGAGAGGGATCCCCAGCACACGGCGTCTGCGTGGGAAAGCAGATCCAGGGCGGCGGGCGTGCATTCCAGCGCATCCCAGGCTACGTTCTCCACAATCTCATACTGCGGGACGCCGGCGGCGTCGAGCGTCACCAGCACCCGGCTGGTGGGAAGGGCGTTGCGCTGCAGGAGCGAAAGGTCGAGGCCTGTCGCTTCCAGCGCTTCCAGCGTCTCGTCTCCCAGTTCGTCGCGGCCCACGGCCGTGATGGGGAAAGCCTCCACACCCAGCTGAGCGGCGAAATAGGCGAAGTTCACGGGCGCGCCGCCCAGTTTCCGGCCGGAGGGAAGCACATCCCACACGACCTCTCCGATGGCGACGATCTTTTTCATCCTTTGCAGGCGATGTGCAGGTTGAGGAACATGCTGCCGCCCTCGATCTTCACGGCGAGCCGAAGCCAGTTCCCGAAATTGGGCTGCACCTTGATGGCGTGCTGCCCTTCGCCTTTGAATGAGACGGGTTCGCTGCCGTCCGGGGCCCAGTGTACGCCGTCCTGGGAAATCTGCACCTGGGCGGTGAACACGGGGTCGCCCTCGGTTTTCTCTACCAGGACGAAGAAAATGGCCTCGTCGGCCCAACCGACCTCATAGGGATGGGTCTCAAAACGGCCGGTGAAGAATTTCTTCACCTCCAGATGGGAATCGTTGAACTGTTTCATCATTCTTGGGAGACTACTACGGAATCGATATAGAGAAAAACCCGGCGGTCGGTGTCGGTGCCCACCCAGAAGAGCGGGTTGATGAGGTTGTCAATGCGGTTGTAGCCGTCGATGGCGTCGGCCGCGATGCCCCGCATATCCCAGATGCGGTCCTGGCACTGGAACTCCACATACTCGCGCTTCTGCGTGTCGAGTTTGAGACGCATATACTGCCAGTTGAGCTTGCAGTCGGTTTCGTTGTAGATGAGCTTCTGGTGTCCGTCCGGCAGGTCGGCGAAGCCGTCGTGGTCGCCGTTGGGATAGCGGCGTCCGAACCACCAGGGGTCGACCCCCTTCTTACACCAGTCGCCGTCGAGCCCGTAGGCCCATTCCTTGTCGGTGACGCCCTCGCGGGAGTGCTCGTACTGCCATTTCTGCAGCATCTTTCCGTCCACGGCGTTGAGGTAGCGGATGCCCACGTGGTAGCGCTTCCCGCCTTCCTGCACGTCGAAGCCCATGCCGAAGTCGCGGATGGAGTTCTCGTGCAGGCCGGGCTGGGGCCGGTCGTCGGGATCCATGCGGTCCTGTTCGGCGGTGTAGCTGAACCAGCACTCGATCTGCAGGAAGCGGCTGCCCGGACGGTAGAACGAGAGGCGCTTGATGGCGTGCCCCAGGCAGCCCTCAGCGGGAATCTCCGTGTAGGGCGCCGCCTTGGGACGGGTGGACAGCTTGAGCGAATAGGTGCCCGACATGGCCCCGTGCGTGCCGGGATAGCGGTAGGTGGCCGAACTCAGCATGACCGGAGGCCACTGGTCCTTGTTCACCAGGGTTTTGGGTACGTCGAAATCGGGATACTCGGTAAAGTTGGGCATCAGGGTCATCCAACCGTTGAAGCCGTTGTTGAACACGTCATAGCTCAGGACCCGCTCCAGAGGCTGGTAGCGGCTGCGCAGCAGGATCTCATCTACACTCATTCTTTCTTTTATCTAAGAATCTGTAACACAAATATACGACAATAATCGCGACGATAGACGCGATAAAGCTCAGTACGATGCCTTTTACCGCCAGGGTCTTGGGGTCGCCCAGGAGCAGCAGGCCGCCGAGCAGCAGGGCGATCACGCCCAGGGTGATGCAGAAGCAGCTCACCGCCATGTGCGAATAGACCTTGGTGGCCCTCTTCATGCGGGCGTCGGGCTCCTTGTCGGCGTCGGGGTCTTTGTACCGGGCCAGTTCCTCCGCTTCGGGACGGACCACACCCCGGGCCCTGGAAATGAGTTCGAGCACCGCCAGGATGGCCACCGGCAGTACGCCGCCCGAGATGGAGTCGACGAGGCTCGTGGAGATGATCCGGGTGGGCACGAGCAGGTGCGCGGCAATGCCAACGGCCCAGCTGGCGAGCATGGTCCAGATGAGCTGGCTCCCGCTCAGGCGCTTGGAGAAGAGGCCCCAGATGGCGGGGATGTAAAGCGGGCAGAGCACCAGCGTGAGCAGGGTTACCACCACTTTCTCGGCGCCGCCGGCGAAGGGGATGAGCATCGACAGGCCCAGGATGGTGAGGCCGAAGGCGAGCGTGAAGATGCGCCCCACGCGGATGCGCTGCCGTTCGTCGGCCCCCCGGTTCTTTTCGCGCCGGCCCCATATTTCATAGGTATAGACGTTGGCGAACACGTTGAGGATGCCCGAGAAGTTGCTCAGGGTGGCCGAGAGCATAGCCGCGATCATCATACCCACCATACCCTGCATGAGCACGGTCTTGCTCATATTGATGTAGGCGTGTTCCCCGTTGAAGGTCATGGTGGCCGGGTCGGCGTCGAGCCCGAGGCCCGGTTCCAGCACGCGGCAGATCATGGTGGGAAGGTACCAGATAATGGGCGTGAGGAAGTAGAGGATGCCGATGAGATAGGTGCTCTTGCGCGCGTCTTTCATGGTGGGCACGCTGATGTAGCGCTGCACGAAGGGCCAGTCGCCCCCGATCATCCCGATGTTGAGAATGAGCCAGAGCACGAGCCAGAGCCAGGTGTAGGTGGGCGAGGTGCCCGAGAAGAAGCCGGGAATCTGCTGCGCGCGCTCGATGAAGGTCCCCACGCCGCCCACTTCGTGGAAGGAGAGGGGAATCATGAAGATCACCACGGCGATGAGTACGCCGAACTGGATGACATCGGTCATGAGTACGGCCAGAAAGCCGCCCGCGACGGTGTAGATGAGCGCGATGCCGCCCAGGATGAGCAGGGCCCACCAGATGTTGATATCGATGACACCGCACACCACCACGGCCACCGCATACAGGGCCACGGCCGTGTGGACGGCGCGGGCCACGATGCCGGAAATGGTGTAGAAACTGACGGTCTCGTGCCCGAAGCGGACGCTGAGGAACTCACCGGGCGACTTGATGCGCAACTGCCTCCATCGGCCGGAAATCCACTTTCCCACAATGAGGGAGACGACCCCCAGGGTCATGGCGATCACCACCGCCACGAGGCCCGATTTGTAGGCCACGCCGCCCCAGACCACGAAGGTGCTGGCGGAAAAGACGGTCATATAGGAGGACACGCCGGAAAGCCACCAGGAGGAGTTCCGGCCGGCGATGAACAGGTCTTCCGAAGACTTGATCCTGCGGGACATCACCAGGCTCACGGCAATGAGTCCGATGAAGTAAAGGACGATGACGATGTAATCGAGAGCAAACATGAGTACGAAGATAGCAAAAAATGTAAAAAACCTGTGCAGAAGATTTTGAATAATAAAAAATTAAATCTATTTTTGCAGTCCAAATTTGAGAACTAAACCATTAACGTTATGACTAAAGCAGACATTGTGAATGAAGTTGCAAAGGCAACCGGTATCGAGAAAGTGGCCGTCCAGACTGTTGTCGAGGCTTTTATGGAGAGCGTAAAAGGCTCCGTGACCAAGGGTAACCCCGTGTACCTCCGTGGTTTTGGCAGCTTCATCATCAAGCACCGCGCCAAGAAGGCTGCGCGCAATATCACCAAGAAGACCACCATGATTATCCCGGCGCACGACATCCCCGCCTTCAAGCCGGCCAAGGTCTTTATCTCCGCGCTCAAGAAGTAATCAAAACGCAAGCTTATGCCTAGCGGAAAAAAGAGAAAAAGACATAAAATGGCGACGCACAAGCGGAAAAAACGCTTGCGCCTCAACAGACACAAGAAGAAGTAGTCGGAAGAGGCTCGACGGGGGATCCGGCGGGCCTCTTCAAGTATAATCACCGTTCACCAATCGATTTCCAATGGAAGAGCAGAAAGCCGAGAAAGACCTGGTGGTCGACGTTTCGCCGTCCGAGGTCCGTATCGCACTCATGGAGAATCACCGGTTGATTGAACTCAACCGCGAGTCTACCCAGGGGCACAGCTTCTCCGTGGGGGACGTTTACCTGGGAAAGGTAAAGAAGATTCTCCCCGCCATGAACGCCGCTTTCGTGGATATCGGTGACAAGAAGGAAGCCTTCCTCCATTACCTCGACCTGGGATTGTATTTCACCGCTTTCGACTCGTTCGTGCGGGAGAGCAATCCGAACAGGGACCTGCGCAAACTCTATTCGGGCATGCGGCTCGGAGAGGCGCTCGCGAAAGAGGGCCGGATTGAGGATCACCTCAAACCGGGACAGATGGTGGTGGTGCAGATCACCAAGGAACCGATTTCCACAAAGGGGTCGCGACTCACCGCGGAAATCTCATTGGCAGGACGCAACATCGTGCTCCTTCCCTTTGCGGGGAAGGTAAGCGTTTCCCAGAAAATCTCTTCGAAAGAGGAGAAAAAGAGGTTGGAGACCCTCATGAAGAGCATCCTTCCTCCCAACTACGGGGCCATCATCCGCACGGCGGCCGAAGGCAAGAAAGCCGCGGTGCTCGTGGCGGAGGTGCAGTCCCTCATCGAGAAATGGGAGGGGTCGTGGCCGCGGATCGCCCGCAACAAGGGCGTGGGCCTGCTGTTCACGGAATACTCCAAGACGACCACCGTCCTCAGGGACCTGCTCAACGAGACGTTCACGTCCGTCTACGTGAACGACGACAAGGTCTTCGAGGAAACTAGAAAGTACATTTCCCTCATTTCACCCGAGCAGGAGAAGATCGTACACCGATACGAGGGGCGGGAGCCCATCTTCGACCACTTCGAGGTAACGCGGCAGATCAAGAGTTCCTTCGGGAAGATCGTGCCCATGAGGCAGGGAACCTACCTGGTCATCGAAACCACGGAAGCCCTCAACGTCATCGACGTGAACAGCGGCATCCGGGCCAAGACCACCGACCAGGAAGAAAACACCTTCGAGGTCAACAAACTGGCCGCCGAAGAGATTGCGCGGCAACTGCGCCTGCGCGACATGGGTGGTATCGTCATCGTGGATTTCATCGACATGGACTCCCAGGAGCACCGCAACGAACTCTTCAAGTACATGGTCTCGCTGATGGAACCCGACCGGGCCAAGCACAACGTGCTGCCGCTCACCAAGTTCGGTCTCATGCAGATCACGCGTCAGCGCATCCGCCCGGTCACCGAGATCAACACCACGGAGCAGTGCCCGCTCTGCCACGGCAGCGGCAAGATCGCCTCTACGGTGGTGATCGACGAGCAGGTGGAGCGCAAGCTCGCCTACTACGTGATCGAGAAAGGCCTCAGCCGTCTCACGCTCAACGTGAGCCCCATCCTGGGCGCCTATCTCACGCGCGGGTTCAATTCCTACCTGCGCCGCTGGAAACGCAAGTACCGTTGCCATCTGCGGCTGGTCGAAGTGACCGACCACAGCATCCTGCAATATGAGTTTCTGAATGAAAAAGGAGAGGCCCTCGAATAGAGGACCTCTTTTTTTGCGCTGTTCCTGCCTTAGCGGCGGTTGCCCGCAATCCCTATATAATAGAAGAGGGTGGCGAGCGAGCCCAGGGCTGCTATGACGTAGGTGTAGGCCGCCCATTTGAGGGCGTCCTTGGCCATAGGCAGGGTTTCGTAGGTCACCAGACCCGACTGCTCCAGCCAGGCCACGGCCCGGCGGCTGGCGTCGATCTCGACCGGCAGGGTGATGAAACTGAAGAGGGTGGTGATGGCGAAAAGCCCGATGCCCAGCTAGAGCAGGGCCGGCGTAATCTGGATGATAAGCACCCCGCCGAGCAGCACCCACTGCACGGTGTTGTTGGCAAAGCTCACAACGGGAACAATCGCCGAGCGCAGGCGCAGGGGCGCATAGCCCCGGGCGTGCTGGAGAGCGTGTCCGGTTTCGTGGGCTGCCACCGCGGCCGCTGCCACGTTGCGCTGGGCGTAGACGCTTTCGGACAGGTTGATAACTTTCTTGGAGGGGTCGTAATGGTCGGTGAGCTGGCCGTTCACGGAACCCACGCCCACGTCGCCGATCCCGTTCTGCCGGAGCATCCGGTCGGCCACTTCCGCGCCGCTCAGGTTGAGCGGCACCTTGGAGTATTTGTTGAAACGGCTGGTGAGGGTCTGCTGGATGATGAAGGAGAGGACCATAACCAGGCCCATAAGGAGAATCGGAGTCATATACTAGATGTTTATGAGTTCATATTGACGGCTGCCCAGTCCGATGCGTTCGGCCTGGTCGAGGCAGGCGTGCCAGTCGCTCTTGGGGGAGTTGTTGTAGAATGGGTCGTGCAGGTCCCTGAATTCGGGGGCCTTCATCAGGCGCTCCAGCCGGCTGCCGGGAAGGGGTTTGGCCGCCTTGCAGGCATCGGCGCAGGCCTGGTCGATGGCCAGGGGGTCGAACGAGGCGAACATACCGATGTCGGGGAGGATGGGCAGGTCGTTCTCGGGATGGCAGTCGCAGAAGGGCGAGACGTCCTGTACGAGCGAGAGGTGGAAGTGGGGCCGGCCGTCGAGTACGGCCTTGGCGTATTCGGCCATCCGGCGGCCCAGCAGTTCGTTGGCCTCGTCGAGCGCGAAGTGGATGGCGTCGAAGTTGCAGGCGCCCAGGCAGCGGCCGCAACCCACGCAGTGTCCGAGGTCTACGGTCATCTTGCGGGCCTTTTCGTCGAAGACCAGGCCACCGTTGGCGCACTCGCGGGCGCATTTGCGGCAGCCCCGGCACAGTTCGGGATCGATCTCGGCCTGTCCGCTGCAGTGCTGCTCGGTCTTGCCGGCGCGTGAGCCGCAGCCCATTCCTATATTCTTGATGGCGCCCCCGAAACCGGTGCTCTCGTGCCCCTTGAAGTGGGTGAGGCTGATGAAGATGTCGGCATCCATCACGGCCCGGCCGATCTTCGCCTCCTTCACGTATTCGCCGCCCCGTACGGGTACGGCCACGTCGTCGGTGCCCTTGAGGCCGTCGGCAATGAGGATGGGACAGCCGGTGCTGAGGGGCGAGAAGCCGTTCTCCCAGGCGCAGGCGAGGTGCTCGAGCGCGTTCTTGCGGCTGCCGGGGTACATGGTGTTGCAGTCGGTGAGGAAGGGCTTGCCGCCCATCTCCTTTACCAGGTCGGCCACCGCCTTGGCGTAGTTGGGACGCAGGAACGCCACGTTGCCCAGTTCGCCGAAATGCATCTTGATGGCCACGAACTTGCCCTCCATGTCTATCTGCCCGATGCCGGCCGCCCGGGCGAGCTTCTGGAGTTTGCGGGGCAGGCCGTCTCCGAACGGAGTGGTGCCAAAATCGGAAAAGTAGACTTTTGATGCTTGCATACGGCGAAGATACGAAATAAAAAAGTATATTTGTCTTTCAGATAAACAATACGAAGCAATATGAAAAAGAAATTCAGATGTATGGTTTGCGGTTACGTCTATGAAGGCGAGAATCCGCCCGCAGAGTGCCCGCAGTGCCACGCCAAGGCCAAGGCCTTCGTGGAAGTGAAGGAAGAAGGCCTGAACTGGGCCTGCGAACACCATCTCGGCGACGGCCGGGTGGAAGACGAGGAGATCATGCAGGGGCTGCACGACCACTTCAACGGAGAGTGCTCCGAGGTGGGTATGTACCTTGCCATGAGCCGTCAGGCCGAACGGGAAGGCTATCCGGAAGTGGCCGACGCTTTCAGGCGCTATGCCTTTGAGGAAGCGGAGCACGCCGCCAAGTTCGCGGAACTCCTGGGCGAGATCGTGTGGGATACCAAGACCAACCTCAAGAAACGCGCCGAGGCCGAGGCCGGTGCCTGCGAGGGCAAACTCGCCATTGCGGTGCGCGCCAAGAAACTCGGTTACGATGCCATCCACGACACCGTGCACGAGATGGCAAAGGACGAAGCGCGGCACGGAGCCGGCTTCCAGGGCCTCTACAACCGCTTTTTCGGCGACAAGAAGTAATCAGTCTTCAGCGTCGAAACTGTCCCAGAGAGCGTCGATGATCCGGCGCTCTTTTTTCGTGGGCCGGCCGCTGCCCCGTTCGCGCGTGACGAAGAAACTCTCCACGGGCGCGTGCAGTTTCTCCCGCTCCTCCGGCGGGGTGAGGTCCTGGGCGTAATCGGGCACGAGCGATGCGCCCACGCGGCTTTTTGGGAAGCCCAGCACGCGCCAGCTGAACTCCACGGGACCCTTCCGCACGCGGATGAGGTCGCCCGCGCGCAATTCCTTGGCGGGCTTGACCACGTTGCCGTTCACGCTCACCTTGTTGCCCTTGCAGGCATCGGTGGCTTCGCTGCGCGTCTTGAACGCGCGGATGCACCAGAGGTACTTGTCGATGCGTGCGTTTTCCATACAGAAGTTGTTAA
>JAEEGL017099156.1_pt1 | contig 12219 bp, 14 predicted proteins | sample 9134231 | NCBI WGS metagenome assembly JAEEGL01 (sample SAMN16246548, study PRJNA631951) | gut metagenome | biome: gut microbiome; feature: rumen; material: fiber-attached | host: Bos | place: Iran: Karaj | collected 2018-10
ACCTGGCTGGAGGAAGAAGACCATATTTTGAAAAGCCCCGTCCGGCGTATTCATAAAATCAAGAGTAAGACCGCCGTGAAAGAAGTCATATCCGACGAGGATATTGAGCGATTACGGGACAACTGTGAAGTGGCCCGTGACGTGGCGATAATAGACCTTCTTTACTCAACTGGTATGCGTGTCGGAGAACTGGTGCATTTGGATATCCGGGATATTAACTTTGACGAGCGGGAGTGCGTGGTCTACGGCAAAGGCGGCAAGGAGCGAAAGGTGTACTTTGACGCCCGCACAAAGCTGCATTTGCAAAACTACATGCTTGGCATGACAGCATATACGCCGCTGCTATTGGTTTCTATGGTTTCGCGTACATCATCTACTGTGATTGTAAGAGCGTTTGACTCCGAAGGATCAGCCGGTGTCGCGTTGGCTGTCTTATCAGCACTCTTGTGAACAACAAAGGCAGTAGCAAATGCTAAAGAAAATAATAGCATTAGGCATGTGAAAAGCGTAGCTTTACGAGAAAGCAAACGAATAAAGGGACCTTTATGGTTCCGTCCATTGCTTTTTCTGTCCTTGTTGCATTTTTTAACAAGCAGTAGTATTGCCATGGCAACTATTAGAATCAGGATTGCGAGACCTGATAGGATTAATATTGAATTGGAACCGTTGGTTCCGGTAGTTCCATTATGGACACTACTAAAAGCACCTGTATCTGGCGCTGATACGCTCGGACTTGCGAGCGTAATATATATGTTGTTGTTCATATGAACATCTCCGTTTTTAATGTATGACCTATTATGATTATGATTATTAATCATTTTTACATTATATACAAGTCTTGAAATAAGTTGAAAATATGTTGTGCTATTATCATTTCTTGTCATATTATAGAACTTATAGGTATAGAATGTCCTAAACCATACGGCTATGGTGGAAGGGAAGAAAACACTGTCTGATGGGAGATAAAATACACGGAGACTTGTTTGTTATTCTCCGAAAAAATGTGTCAGATGTGTCAATTTGACACATCTGCAGTAAACATATATAATCGTATAGAGATGGACGCCTCGTATCGTTTGGCGCTCATTTAGACATAAAAGTAGCCGCTTTTGTCTATCAGGACAAAGGCGGCTATTTCGTGCTTTTTGAGCAAAAATACGGCATTTTCGAGAGAAAACGGACCTCCGAGCGGCTTCATGGCTGCTCGGAGGCACGATTTATCCATTCTCATGGCAAAAATGCTGGCGTACTTAGGCCAAAAGAGACAGTCCGTCCAAAGGTCGGGCTGTTTTTTCGCGTTTTCGGGCACAAAATGAGGATTGACTTCCGAACGCTTATCTGTTATAGTTTGTACTGTCAAATACTGTTAAGAAAGGGAGGTGATCATCCATGCGTATGAATCAGGCAAATAATGAAAGTAAATATGGATCGATGACCTCGGTTTGCGCTTTTTAGTCCCGAAAGGAGAATCCGGATGGGGAACCGTGGCGTTTTCGTCACGGATTTTTTCTGCCTTTCTGTGAAACCGTGGCGTGCTGTCACGGTTTTTTTCTTTTTCCTTTTCAGACGGGACCCGCCCTGCGGAGCCTCCAAACGAGAGTCTCACAAACAACAATCGGGATGATGGAACCATCATCCTTTGGGATAACGGGGATAACAATGAAACTGATCAATCAATACCGCGGGCTGCGCCGCGAGATCTACATTCTCGTCTTTGGGAGGATCGTAACCAATCTCGGCAGCATGATCTGGCCCGTCATGACTATGATCCTCAGCCAGAAAATCGGTCTTTCGGCGGCTGAGATCTCATATTACTTCGTCGGCTCGAGCCTAATCATGCTGCCCGCCAACCTTCTCGGCGGCAGGCTCGCCGATCGCTTCAACAAAAAATGGATCATCGTGATCTGCGACAGCGTCAGCATCCTCTGCTTTTTCATCTGCGCGGCCATTCCGCTCGGAATAGGCACCGTCTTCCTCTTCGTCATTGGGGGGATCTTTCAGAGCGTGGAATACCCCTCGTACGACGCCCTCTTTGCCGATCTGTCGACGACCAGGGACAGGGAGCGCGCCTACTCGCTCGATTACCTCGGCGGCAACCTCGGCCTCGTGCTCTCGCCGACCATCGCGGGGCTGCTCTTCAAGGACTACCTGTGGCTCAGCTTCCTGATCAGCGGCGTCTCCATCGCGCTCTCCACGGTTCTCATCGCCGTCCTCATCAAGGACGTCACGCCCGTCGAGGATACCAGCGAGGAGGCGGCGTATCAGAAAAAGCAGGACGGCGCGAGCGTCTTTGCGATCCTCAAAGAGAATCCGATGATCCTCCTCTATCTGCTGTGCGGGACGCTCTATGCCGGCGCTTACGGGCAGTACAGCTTTATCATGCCCCTCGATATGGCCGCCGTCCACGGGGACATGGGCGCTGTGATCTTCGGAACGGTCTCGAGCCTCAACTGCATCACGGTCGTCATCTTTACGCCGCTCATTACGAAGCTCTTCACCAAAATGCGCGATACCGGCAAGATGCTCACCGGCCGCCTGCTGGTCTGTGTGGGCTATCTGGTCTTTCTCCTGCTTCTCGGCAGAGTGCCCGGCTACTATCTCGCCATGCTGATCTTTACCTGGGGCGAGATCTTTGCCACCATCGCAGAGGGGCCGTACGTCTCGACCCGCATCCCCGCAAGCCACCGCGGACGCATCAACGGACTCATGAGCGTTGCCTACACGCTGCTGACGGGCGGCGTCGACCTCCTCATCGGCCAGCTCTATGACCGCGCCGGTTCCCACTGGACCTGGGTATTTATCCTTGCGGTCGGCTTCGTCTCCGCCGCCCTGACCGTCCTGCTGATCTTGCTCGACAAAAAGGCGTATCCGAAGCTGTATTCGGAAACCGAAGAGCAGCCGTGACCGGCCCGGAGCCCAAACGCAGACAAGAACGGAAACAAACGACTTCTGCCAGGAGGAGAAACATGAAACAGACAAAGCTTCGCAAATACGCCCGCCTGATCGCCCGCATGGGCGCCAACATCCGGAAGGGGCAGGACGTGCTCATCTTCTGCGAGCTTGACCAGCCCCGGCTCGTGGAGCTGCTGGTGGACGAGTGCTACAAGGCCGGGGCGGGAAGCGTCAAGGTGGAGTTCAACCATCAGCCCCTGGAAAAGCTGCACGTCCGGCACCAGAGCGTCACCAGGCTGGCAAAGGTGGAGGACTGGGAGATCGCGCGCCTGCAGCACTATGTGGATACCCTGCCCTGCCGCATTTATCTGGAGTCCTTCGACCCCGACGGACTCAAGGGCATCAACCAGGAGAAGATCGCCAAGGCCGACCAGAAGAGCTGGCCCATCGTCAAACCCTACTGGGACAAGATGAGTAACCGGTATCAGTGGTGCGTCGCCGCCGTGCCCGGCGCGGCCTGGGCCAAGAAGGTGTTCCCGGGGCTTCCGAAGGGCAGAGCCATCGAAAAGCTGTGGGAGGCGATCCTCTTCACCTCCCGGGTGACCGATGATCCCATCGCGGCGTGGGAGGCCCACAACCAGAACCTGCAGCACCGCTGTGACTACCTCAACGCCCTGGGCATCGCCGAGCTCCGTTACAGGGGCGACAACGGCACCGACCTGACCGTCGGCCTGATCCCGGAGGGCTGCTTCATCGGGGGCGCGGACACCACCGTCGACGGCCTGCCCTTCGATTCCAACATCCCGACCGAGGAGTGCTACACCACGCCCATGCGCGGCAGGGCCGAGGGCGTCGTCTACGCCACCAAGCCCCTCGCCTACAAAGGCGAGCTGATCGAGGACTTCTCCGTCCGCTTTGAGGGCGGCAGGGCCGTCGAGGTGCACGCCCGGAAAAACCAGGCCCTGCTCGAGCAGATGATCTCCATGGACGAGGGCGCGGCCTATCTCGGCGAGTGCGCGCTGGTGCCGGTGGATTCCCCGATCTCCGAGTCCGGGCTGCTGTTCTACAACACCCTCTTTGACGAGAACGCCGCCTGCCACCTCGCGTTCGGCATGGGCTTTACCAACACCATCCGCGGCTTCGAGGAGAAAACAGTGGAGGAGTGCCGGGCCATGGGCGTCAACGACTCCATCGTGCACACCGATTTCATGATCGGCTGTGAGGGGCTGGACATCGACGCCGTCACCCGCGACGGGAGGACCGTTCCCATCTTCCGCCGGGGCAGGTGGGCTTTTGAGGTCTGAGCGGCTGCGCTTGCGCCGAAGCGTCCGGGAAGCTCTCCCGCCCCTCCGGGCGCGAGAGCTTCCCGCTTCCGTCCGGAGGGGCAACAGGCGGTTGCTGTTCATCCGGCGCGGTCTGTGATACTTTGGTAGTCGGGAGGTGAGATCTGTGGATACGAAAGACGTATTATTCCAACTGCGAACCCAAAGCGGCCTGTCGCAGGATGAGCTGGCATCCAGGGTCTTTGTGACCCGGCAGGCGGTTTCCCGCTGGGAGAACGGGGAGACCGTACCGAATACCGAAACCCTCAAGCTGCTCTCCGGGCTTTTTCAGGTTTCCATCAACACCCTGCTCGGCGAGCCGCGCCGGCTTGCCTGCCAATGCTGCGGCATGCCGCTGGAAGACGCGCTCATCGGCAGGAACAAAGACGGAACGCCCAATGAAGACTACTGCAAATGGTGTTATGCCGACGGGACCTACACGTACAGCAATATGGACGATCTGATCGACGTCTGTGTTCGGCACATGGTGAACGAGCAGTTCTCCGAGGAGCAGGCCCGCGCTTATATGAAGCGGCTCCTGCCCGGGCTGGATTACTGGAAGCGATACAGCGAGCTTGGCGACGGGGGAGCGTTCGAGGCCTTCAAGCAGGAACTGATCGGGGAGATCAACGGGCTGACTGTTCCGGGCATGCCGAAGCTGGAGAAGCTGAACGCGCTGGTCGGGGCTTACGTGAATCTTGCGTTCCGGCTTCCGAACGGGAGAGAAGTAAAGTTCCTCGACGACCGGGCGACCTATCTCGGAAACGAGCTGGAGTCCGAATTCGGCGGAGAAAGATGCTTCGGTGTGCTTGCCAACCGGGAGTTTATCCTGATCTGCACCTACGGGCCGGACGGCGCGGACCCGGAGCTCGTTGTTTATAAAAAAAGATAGCGCAGGCGTTCACCGCGAAAGCGCCTGAAATACTTGACAGTCCATCCCGGGGGATGGGCTGTCTTTTTGCGGAGATTCGCAGATGCCGTTCTCTTTTCCCCGCAAAATCGTCAGAGAAAGAAGAGAGGGGAGCGGGCGCATGGAAGTGTGCGCGGTTTCGTCATTTTTTCCGATTTGACCGAATCCGGACCGGATTGTTACAAACTTATCTATGTAAATTGCTCAAAAAAACGGAAAATCGGGTAGACATGAAACGACAAATTGTGTTAAAATCTAATATAGATTATTACCCCACTGCGTCAATACAAGGATGAGGTGAAGCTTATGTCCCAAACGTTTATAGGCGGCGTGCACCCCGACTATATGAAGGCACCGCAGATTCCGGTGACCGTCATCACTCCGCCTGCCCAGTTGGTCATCCCCATGGCCCAGCATATCGGCGCGCCCTGCCAGCCGTTGGTGAAAAAGGGCGACCATGTAAAGATGGGCCAGAAAATCGGCGACAATCCCGCGCCCGTTTCCGCGCCGGTCCACGCCCCGGTCTCCGGCACCGTCGTGGCGGTGGAGCCCCGGCCGCATCCGCTGGGCGACATGGTCATGTCTATCGTCATTGAGAACGACTATCAGGATGAGCCCGATTTCATGGAACCTCTGACAGAGGCGGAGCGCAGGGATCCCGACGCGATCCTCCGCCGCGTCCGCGAGGCGGGCGTCGTCGGCATGGGCGGCGCCATGTTCCCCACGGCTTTCAAGATCCGCGGCGGCATCGGCAAGGTGGACAAGCTGGTCATCAACGGCGCCGAGTGCGAGCCGTATCTGAACGGCGACCATCTGACCATGCTCAACTTCCCCGAGCAGCTGCTCAAGGGGATCGAGCTCGTCCGCATCGCCAGCGGCGTCGACAAGGCCTACTATGGCATCGAGGAGAACAAGCAGGACGCCATTGACCTTCTCAACTCCCTCAACCCCGCGAAGTACGGCATCGAGATCGTGCCCGAAAAGGTCAAATACCCCCAGGGCGCGGAGAAAATGCAGGTCTACGCGGTCACCGGCCGCAGCGTCAAGCCCGGCGGACTGCCCTCCGGCGTGGGCGCGAACGTGGTCTCGACCCGTACCTGCTACGCGATCTATCAGGCCTGCTATGAGGGCAGGCCCGTGATCGAGCGTATCGTCTCCGTCGGCGGCAGCGCCCTTGCGGCGCCCGTGAACGCGCTGACGAGGGTGGGCACGCCCTTCGGGTATCTGGCCGAGCAGTGCGGCGGCTTTGTGAAGGAGCCGCGCAAGATCGTTCTCGGCGGCCCGATGGTGGGCATCTGCGCCACAAGCCTTGAGGCGCCCAACATCAAGGGCACCTCCGGCGTGCTCTTCTTCACCGAGGAAGAGGACAGGCACGAGGACGAGCCGCACTGCATCCGCTGCGGCAAGTGCATCCAGGTCTGCCCCATGCGCCTCGAGCCGGTATTCATGTACATGTATTACAGCAAGGGCGACCTCGAGAACCTGGAGAAGTACCATGTGAACGACTGCTTTGAGTGCGGCAGTTGCGCCTTCAACTGTCCGGCCCGTATGCCGCTGACGCACGCCTTCAAGACCGCAAAGCTGATGTTCCAGGCCAAGGCCGCCAGGGAAAAGGCCGCCGCCGAGGCCGCAGCAGCAAAGGAGGCCAGGAAATGAACGAGAAAAAAGAGAGAATCATCCTTGACGTGGCGTACCAGCCGCAGGTCCGTACCGATGTCAACACGCAGCGCATCATGCTGGACGTGCTGATCGCCCTGCTGCCCGCGGCGTGCGTGGCCGTTTACCAGTTCGGCAGCCATGCGCTGCTGGTCATGGCGACCTCCGTCGCCTCCGCTGTGTTCTTCGAGTGGGGCTACCGCAGGCTGACGAAAAAGACTGCCAGCATCGACGATCTTTCCGCCGTGGTCACGGGCCTTCTGCTCGCGCTGACCATGCCGGCCAACTGCCCGGCGTGGATCCCGGTGGTGGGCACCTTCTTCGCCATCGTCGTCGTCAAGCAGCTCTACGGCGGCATCGGCAAGAACTTCATAAACCCCGCTCTGGCCGGCCGCGCCTTCCTGCTCGCCTCCTATTCCACCGCCCTGAGCGGAAGCTATCTGGCGCCCCGCAGCCTCAAAAGCGCGGTGGACACCGTCACGATGGCGACGCCGCTGAGCGTGCTGTACGGCGACGGCTCCATGCCCGCGATCTACTCCATCAAGTCCATGTTCCTCGGCAATATGCCCGGCGCGCTGGGTGAGATCAGCACGCTGGCGCTGCTGATCGGCGGCGTGTATCTTCTCTGCCGCAAGGTCATCACCTGGCACATCCCCGCTTCCTTCCTCGGAACCGTCTTCCTGCTGAGCCTGATTTTCGGCGGCGGCGGGAATCTCGGCAAGGGTGAGTATGCGGTGTACGCGCTGCTCTCCGGCGGCCTGATGCTGGCCTCCGTCTTCATGGCCACCGACTACGCCACCAGTCCCGTCACGCTCAGGGGCCAGCTCCTGTACGGCTTCGGCTGCGGCGTGCTGACAGTGCTGATCCGTAAGTTCGGCAGCTATCCCGAGGGCGTTACCTACGCCATTTTGATCATGAACCTCTGCGCCTGGGCGATCGACAAGGGCTTCCACCGCCACCAGTTCGGCGTGACCAGGGAGGACATCGAAGCGCAGAAGGCTGCGAAGAAGGCCGCAAAGGAGGCTGCGAAATGAACGGCGAAAGTAAAAAGATCCTGAAGCTCACCTTCATCCTGTTCCTGATCTGCGCCGTCACCGCGGGCGTTCTCGGCGTCGTCAACGAGGTCACGAAGGACCGCATCTATATGCAGAAGAACGCCAAGACCATCGAGGCCTATTCCGCCGTGCTCGCCTCCGAGCGCTATGAGGAGCTCACCTTCGACAAGGACGCTTTCCCGACCGTGGACGTGGTAAGCAAGGCCTCCAACGGCGAGGGCTGGGTGGTGCAGACCACCTTCTCCGGCGCGCAGGGCAGCATCACCATGGTCGCCGGCGTGGACAACGATTATAAGTGCACCGGCATCTCCATCATTGAGCACTCCGAAACCTCCGGTCTCGGCGCCAACGCCGCCAGCACCGCCGAGGTCGGCGTGAATTTCCGCGCGCAGTTTATCGGTCAGGGGGAGGACATCGCCCTTGCCGGCGCCGGTGGCAGCATTGAGGCGCTGACCGGCGCGACCATCACGTCTGAAGCCGTCACCAAGGCCACCGCGACCTCTATTGCGGTCGTCAAGTCTCTGGGCTAAGGAGGGGATACGATGAATATCAAGAAACAGTTCCGGGAAGGCCTGATCACCAACAACCCCGTACTGGTTCAGCAGATCGGCATGTGCGCCACCATGGCCATCACCACCACGCTCTTCAACGGCGTCGGTATGGGCCTGTCGGTGCTGATTATCCTCACCTGCTGCAACGTTGTGGTCTCCGCCATCCGTAAAATCATTCCCGACGAGATCCGCCTGGCCATTTTCGTGGTCGTCATCGCGGGCTTCGTCACGATCGTCGACCTGCTGCTGCAGGCTTTCATCCCTGCGCTATCCGCGGCGCTCGGCGTCTTTATCCCGCTGATCGTCGTCAACTGCATCATCATCGGCCGCGCGGAGGCTTTCTGCCAGAAGAACACCGTCTCCGCCAGCTTCTTTGACGGTATCTTCCAGGGACTTGGCTACACCTGCGTGCTGATCTGTATGTGTGTGTTCCGCGCGCTGATCGGTTCCGGCCGCTTCGGCGGCGGCCTGATCGACATCGCCAACGGCTTCCGCTTCACGCTGGACGGAACCGGCGGCGGGATCCAGCTCTTCCCCTCCGAGTACGGCGCTTCGATCATGAACCTGCCCTTCGGCGGCTTTATCACGCTGGGGCTGTTGATCGCGCTGATGCAGTACGCGCTGAAGAAGGGCGAGAAAAAGAGAGCCCTTGCCGAACGCGCCGCCGCGGAAGCGGAGGCCAATAAGGAGGATGAATCATGCTGACCAACATTCTTGCCATCTCCCTTGGCGCTATTCTGACCAATAACTTCATCTTCTCGCAGTTCCTCGGTATCTGCCCGTTCCTCGGCTGCTCGAGCAAGGTGGACACCGCCACCGGCATGGGGCTGGCTGTCGTGTTCGTCATGGGCCTGGCCTCCGCCATCTGCTGGGTCATCTACACCTACATCCTCGTGCCGCTGGGCCTGGCCTTCCTCAATACGCTGGCCTTCATCCTGGTCATCGCCTCGCTGGTGCAGTTTGTGGAGATGTTCCTCAAGAAGTCCGTCCCCTCGCTCTACTCCGCCCTCGGCATTTACCTGCCCCTGATCACCACCAACTGCGCGGTGCTGGGCGTAGTGCTTCTGAACGTGCAGAACAACTACAACTTCATCGAGTCCGTGGTCTACGGCGTGACCGGCGGTCTGGGCTTCATGCTCGCTATCGTGCTCTTCGCCTCCGTGCGTGAGCGCATCCAGTTCTCCGATTACCCGGAATGCTTCGAGGGCTTTCCGATCTGCCTGGTCTCTGCCGGCCTGGTCGCGCTGGCTTTCATGGGCTTCAGCGGCATGAAGATCTTTTAAGGAGGGCGCTGGCATATGATCACCATTCTGAAATCCATCCTCGTTCTCGGCATCCTGGGCGCCGTCTTCGGCGCAGTGCTTGCCTTTGCCTCGAAGATCTTCCACGTCGAGGTCGATCCCAAGGTCGCCGCGGTACGCGAGGCGCTGGCCGGCGCCAACTGCGGCGGATGCGGCTATCCCGGCTGCGACGGCTACGCCAAGGCGGTCGCCGCGGGCGAAGCCCCCTGCAACAAGTGCGTGGCTGGCGGCGCCGCCACGGCCGCCAAGGTGGCGGAGATCATGGGCGTGTCCGACGAGGGCGCGGAAAAAATGGTTGCGTTCGTGCCCTGCTCCGGCAGCAATGAGGCCGCCGAGCTCCGCTTCCACTATACCGGCCCCGAAGACTGCCGCGCCGCCATGCTGTTCGGCGGCAAGAGCAGCAAGCTCTGCACCTTCGCCTGCATCGGCCTCGGCAACTGCGCCAAGGCCTGCCAGTTCGACGCCATGCATATCGTCAACGGCGTTGCGAAGGTCGACCGCTACAACTGCGTGGGCTGCGGCGCCTGTGTGGACGCCTGCCCCAAGAGTATTGTAAAGCTTATCCCCGAAAGCCAGAAGATCATGCCCGCCTGCCGCAATACGGACAAGGGCGCGCAGGTCATGAAGATCTGCAAGGTCGGCTGCATCGGCTGCATGAAGTGCCAGCGCGAATGCCCGGCGGACGCAATCACCGTGGTCAACAACCTCGCCCAGGTAGATCTGAGCAAGTGCATCCAGTGCGGTCACTGCTCCGACGTCTGCCCGCGGCACATCATCCCGTACTTCGGGAAGGAGTACAAGTAAACATCCCGTTATCAGGGGGGAAGGAAAGGGGCGTGGAAACACGCCCCTTTCCGATTTCCTGTGAGAAAGACAGGAAAAACCAACCGGCAGGCGAAAAAGCGATCACGCCGGCCTCGTTCCGTGACCGGCGCTTTTCATGGCTTACGGCGAAAAGCTGGGGCTTGCGCCGGGAGGAAAAAGAAAATATACTTAGGACAGTAAGCCGCAGCGTCATCCGGCGTGTGCGGCGTCTATCGGGAGGCTGAACGGTGAATATTTACATGGCTTTTTCTCTGTTTTCGATGATCATTCTGGTTTATTGGGTCATTACAGAGTTGTTTACGATCTTTTTCCGCTTTACCGGCCTGCCGGATGAGAAGGCACGGTTCCAGGTGATCTCGCTGCTGACCGGCTGCGGCTTTACGACAAGGGAGAGCGAGATGATGCTGACCAACCGGCCGCGCAGGCGGCTTGCGCGGATCACGATGCTTTTCGGCTACGTCTTCAACATTACGATCGTTTCGGCCTTTGTCAACGTTTTCCTGTCGCTGAAAATGACGCAGATGGGCGGTTATCTGCCCGTGGTGCTGATCCCCCTCGGCGCGGTGGCGATCATCTTTGTGTTCATCCGCGTTCCCTCCGTCCGCGCTTGGGGCGACAGACAGCTTGAGAAGCTTGCGGGACGGCTGATCGGGGGAGAGTCCGGCAACATGGTCATGCCGCTGGACTATTTTGGAAAAGAGACCATCGCGCTGGTCACGCTGCGATACATCCCGGAGGAATATCAGAACCGACCGCTCTCGGAAACCGGGCTTCGCGCGGATACGGGGATCATGGTCATGCTTGTGGAACCGGATGGGAAGAAAGCTGCGCCCGCCGGAGCGGATACGGTTTTCCATATCGGCGATAAGCTTACCGTATTCGGCGATTACGCCGCGATCTGCCGCGCTTTCCATGCCCGCGAGCGCTTCACCGAGCTTTGACCGGGAACCTGCCAGGCGAACCCAGGCTTCCGTCTGCGGTTTGCCACGGCTCGCGCCCAGACCGCGCGGCCTGGGCAGCCAGGATTCCCATCTCCTGTGAGCCGCGAAAAAGAGAGCCATCCGAGTTTGGATGGCTCTCTTCTGCTATATTAGGATCCATTGCTATATTAGGATCCATTGCTATATTAGGATCCATGCGCCCGGCCTTACCCTGAAGCAAAGCCCGGTAAAGCGGATTCAATGGGGCCAGGAGCAGCGGAATGAGTGCGAGGTGACTTTTGATGCAGAGCATAAAAAAGTCGCCGCAAGCGATATGAAGCTTGCGACGACGTGGTACGAGTGCTCATAACGGACTCGATTAAAAACAATGAAACTCGACAGCCGAATACACATATTCGTTAAATAATTCGGACAAGCAAGCCGAGTTTACCAAGCAGACCGCACAACAAAAGCTATCAGCATAATTGAAAGGAGATCGCAGACCATGAAAAGAGAATTGCCGCCCATTACCGAGCCCGTAAGCAAAGAGGAGGTTATAAACATTTTCCTCCGAGAGCTCTACTCCATCAAAGACAGTATGGACGATGAGACCATGCAGAGAATGTTTGACGAGGCCGGGATCACAACTATCACTCCGCAGATGGTACACGCAGCTTTTGACAACTGAAAAACCCGCTCAACCGCCGCTCCGAAAGGGGCGGCTTTTTTATGTGCAAAACGGAGAAAATTTTGCCGTTTTTTCAGAATTGTTTACCTTTTTTGTTTA
>JAEEGL017172317.1_pt1 | contig 12219 bp, 15 predicted proteins | sample 9134231 | NCBI WGS metagenome assembly JAEEGL01 (sample SAMN16246548, study PRJNA631951) | gut metagenome | biome: gut microbiome; feature: rumen; material: fiber-attached | host: Bos | place: Iran: Karaj | collected 2018-10
TGTATCAAAAAGCCGCACCAGGTGGTGCGGTTGAGATTTCAATTTAGGAAAGAATGTCATTTGACATTCTTTATTATTGGTTTTTTACTATATAAATTATCATTTCTTTCTGTAATTAAATTATATATACTATCTGCTTTTAATTCAGTTTTAAGATAATCTATATTATTTTTATTAATATTTGTAATAATAGGGACATCAATGTCCTTTTTTATTTTATTTAAATACTTTTTTCCTTTATTAGAAAATCCTAAAACTCTAACATATTTTATTTCAAGATTTTCATTTTCTTTTTTTGTATAGGAACATAGAATATGTGTTAACATTCTATTTATTCTATTATAAGTATATCTTTTTGATTTTATATTATTTATTAATTCATCTAGACTATTTGAATTATTAATTTCTTTTTTTAATTTATTATCTATTCCTTCATCTATAGTTTGATAAATACTTAGATTATCATCTGTTATGATTTTGTATTTTAATAATTTAAAAATCTTATTTTCATCAATTTTTATTATTGAATTAATACTCTCTTTAGGAACAGATTTTTTAATACTTTTATTCCTTTTTAAAGCTTCTCTAATACTAGTTGCACTATCTATTCCACCTTTTAATTCTTTACTATTGAAATTATTAGTTCTTTTAATTGATATTGGTTTTATATTGTAATTATTTTTTATTATTTCTTTGATATAAGAAAGTGCTAATAAGTCATTAGCTTCTGTGACTGTTTTAAGTGATAATTCTTTTAATACATTACTCATGGCAGTAGGATAATTTAAGCCTTTATCTAATTCTATTTTTACTAATTTATCATATTTTTTATTATTTAATTGTACATTTGCTAGTTCAGTTAAAGTCTCTATATTATTTGTTTCACTACCAAATATCAATTTATCAACTTTTAATATATTTAAAAGAGAAATAGCTCCTTTAGCAAAGAAATCACTTGATTGAGTAGAAAACTGAAAAGGTAATTCAATTACTAAATCAACTCCATATTGTAAAGCAATTTCTGCTTTGTCGTATTTTTCAATAATGCTTATATTTCCTCTTTGAGTATAGTTTCCACTTAATATTAAAACTATTTCATCATCAACTAATTCTTTAACTTTATTTAAATGATAAATATGACCATTATGAAATGGATTATATTCACAAATAATTCCAGTAGACATTATTATCACCTCGAATTTATTATACATAATTATTTTAAAAGTACTAGTAAAAAATTATTATATGATGTATAATTCATTCTTGGAGTTGGTAATATGATTGACTTAATACCATTATATTCTGAAAATATGAATAAAATAAATATTGATGGAGAATACGATGTTTCTTCAAAAATAATAAATGAAAATGATATTCATGAAATATCTATTATTAAAGTAAAAGGAGATATCAAAAAAGTAGAGGATGATTACTATTTAAAGTTTAATGCAAAAGGTAAAATGAAGATAAGTGATTCTATTACTTTAGAAGATATTTGGTATCCTTTTGAAATTGATTTTGAAGAAAAATTAGATGATTTTATAGAAAAAGATAAAAATTCTCTTGATATTATTGAAGTTTTATGTCAAAATATTGTATTGGAAGTTCCTCTTAGATATTCTATAGTTTCTGACTATAGTAAATATCAAGGAGATGGCTGGAAGTTGGTTAGTGAGGAAGAGGTAATAAAAGATAATCCTTTTAACACACTATTAAAAGACGAAGATAGGAGTGATTAGATATGGCAGTACCATTTAGAAAAGTTTCTAAGACTAGAAAAAGAATGAGAAGAAGTCACAATGCTTTAGAAGTTGTTGGAACTACAAAATGTCCTGAATGTGGTGCAGTTATTAAGCCACACCGTGTTTGTAAAAAGTGCGGAAGTTATAAAGGAACTAAAGTAATCGAAAAAAAAGATGCTGAATAAGCATTTTTATTTTTTTCTTGAGTAAAAAAAATATATATGTTAATATTAACTAGTGAGGAGTGAGTTGAATGGAAAAGTATAAATTCTTCGGATTTGTAGGGCTTGGATGTGGATTATTATTACTAACAGGTTGTGGTGGAGGAAGTTCAGCACATTCATTAACTTGTAGACAAAAAACTCAAGGACAAGATATAAAATTAGAAGTAAAATTTAATAGTAATGAAACTAAAATTGAAAAATCATCAATGACAATTACTTACGATATTCCAGATGGAACATCTTCTGATGAAATTGAAACAGCTAAAAATGTTCTTGAATTGGATTGTTCTTCTGGTCAATATGATAAGTGTACTGTTAATGTAGAAGATAAATCATTAGTGATGTCTATAGAAGGAACATCTAAGAGTTTGAGTGGAATAGAAGAGAGTACATCATTAAAAGAAGCAAAAGAAGAATTAGAACACGCTGGATATACATGTGAATAATTAAAGTACTATATAGTACTTTTTTATTTGACATTTTTTTTCCTAATATGTATCATTTTAAGTGGTGATTTTATGAATTATCAAATAGTTTTAGATAAAACATTGCAAGAGATACTAGAAAAAGGAAGAAAACCAAAATTATTATTACATGTTTGTTGTGCTCCATGTTCTAGCTATGTATTAGAATATTTGAATAATTATTTTGATATAACAGTTTTTTATTATAATCCAAATATTTCTTCTAAAGATGAGTATAATAAAAGATTGAATGAGGAAATAAGATTTGTTAAGGAATATCCATTCAAAAATAAAGTAGTTGTTGTAAATGGAGAATATGACAATTTAGAATTTGAAAAAATAATATCTGGTTTAGAAAATGAAAAAGAAGGCGGAATAAGATGTTTTAAGTGTTATAGATTAAGACTTGAAAAAAGTGCCCAATATGCTAAAGAAAATAATTTTGATTATTTTACTACAACACTTACTATATCTCCTTATAAGAATTCAAAAGTAATAAATGAAATAGGAAATGATTTATCTTTACAATATGGAATTAAATATCTATTTTCGGATTTTAAAAAGAAAAATGGATATAAGAGAAGCATAGAATTATCTCATGAATATAATTTATATAGACAGGATTATTGTGGATGTAAATATTCTGTGAGAAATAAAGTTCAAGATTAGTAATTATTTACTTGACTATATATTTTTTACAATTATAATTTAAGTTAGGAGGATTTATATGAAAAAGAGTATATTTAGTTTGTTAATTGTATTTGTCGGAGTTTTATTATTAACAGGGTGTGGATCTAAAAAAGATGTAGTATGTACTGTAAAATTGGAAAATAGTAAGATTACTTCACAAGAATTATCTGCAGAATTAGATAGTGATAAGAAAGTAAAGACAATTGAACTTGCTATTTATTATAGCGATAGTGAATCAGCAAAGACAGATTTTGAAACTGCAAAATCATATTATGGTGATTTAATAAAATTAAGTGGTAAGAAAATTATTGTAACTGATTTACAAACTAAAAGTGGATGGAAAGATCAAGTAGGAAAAACAAAAGAAGAATTCATTGAATATGCTAAGAGTTCTGCTGGAACAAATAGTATTGAGTGTAAATAAAAGAAGACTATTATGAAAAAAGGATTATTTGGATTAACTATTATTTTAGGAGGAGTTCTTTTATTTACAGGATGTGGTAAAGATTCTTCAACAATTGTATGTACATATGAGAATTCAGATTCAAGTTATGAAGAAAAATTAGAAGGTATACTTGACGAAGATGGAAAAGTAAAAGAAGTAAGAGGAACAGTTACATTCAATGATTCAGATACTGCTAAGGATAGTTACGAAAATGCTAAAGGATTTTATGGTGATAATGTAAAACTTGATGGTAAAAAGATAATTATTAGTAAATTAGAAGAAGATTCATATAAGAATGCAGTAGGAAAAACAAAAGATGAATTTATTGAAATAGTAAAATCTGTATCTGATGGAAGTTCTAAAGTAACTTGTAAGTAAAAAAATCACTTCGAAAGAAGTGATTTTTTATTTACAGTCTTATTAAAAAAATATTATAAAAAAATGGTATAAAATAATTTTTTCTATTATAATTTTATTTAGTGTGGGGATTGTATGAAAATAAAAATAGTAGAAAATGGAGATTTAAGAGAAAATTGTTATTTACTTGAAATAGATAATAAATATCTAGTAATTGATCCAGGTAGTGAATTTGATAAAATAAATTCATATATCAATGAGGATGGGGAAGTCTTAGCAATTTTAATTACACATAGACATTTTGATCATATTGGAGCATTAGATGAATTTGTTAAGACATATAAATGTCCTGTTTATGATAGAATGGGTACAGAAGAAGACACATATAAAATAGGGCCTTTTTCTTTTAATGTGATTTTTAATCCAGGTCATACAAAAGATTCAATTTCTTTTTACTTTTTTGGAGAAAAAAAGTTATTTTCAGGAGATTTCATTTTTGAAGGAAATATTGGTAGATGTGATCTTGAAGGTGGAAGTATGACTGATATGATGGAATCAATACAAAAAATAAAAAAATATCCTGATGATTTAACAATATATCCTGGACATGGTGAGTTTACAAAACTTGGTCATGAAAAATTAAAAAATTATTACTTTAACATATAATGATATGATAATATTTAATTATAGAGGTGACTTGATATGTATATTGATTTAGCAATTGTAATAGTTTTATTACTGGTAGTATTATTTGTATTTAGAAAGTTTTCTAGTTTTGTATATGCATTTGCAATTATTGATATATTTTTAAGAATAGTTTTTTATTTAAGAATAAAGGTTCCTTTAAAAGAACTAGGAAAAATCTTTCCTGAAAATATACCGGCAATATTTGCAAAATACACAGATGATATAGTATATGACATATTGGAATGGTCTTATGTATTTATAATGACATGTTTCTTAGTTTACTCAATAATATATTTTATACACAAAAAGAAATAATTATAATTTATTCTTGAAATAATTATATTTATATAATATAATACTTATAGCAACTTGGTGGAAGAGAGATCTTCCACCTTTTGAATTAATTAGAGGTGAATTATGAAAGAAGATTTAATTAGAGAAACTGGTAATAAACTAGATGAATTAAATGTCTATATTTATGATGTTTATGAGGAAAAAGAAGGTAAAGATAAGTATTTAAGAGTAGTTATTGATTCTGATAATATGATAGATATAGATAAAGTTGTTAAAGCTACTAAAATAATTGATCCAATAATTGAGAAAATGGATTTAGTTGAAGGGGAATATATACTTGATGTATATGCTAAGTCAAAGGGAGATGAGTAATATGAATGGTAAAGAATTTATAAAAGCAGTAGATGCAATTGTAAAAGAAAAAGGAATTGATAGAGAGGTAGTATTTGAATCAATGGAACTAGCTCTTGCTACAGCATATAAAAAGAATTTTAATTCATTAACTAATTCTAAAATATTAATAGATAGAAATAGTGGAGATATTAAAGTATTTTCTTATAAGACTGTTGTACCAGATGAAATGGCTACAGATGAATATTTAGATAGTTTAGATGATAATGATGAAAATGCAGTTGAATTTAATCCTAATTATCATATAACATTAACAGATGCACGTAAGCAAAATAAAGCATTGAATATTGGTGATACTATCGATACTGAAGTAACACCAAAAGATTTTGGACGTGTAGCAGCTTCTACTGCTAAACAGGTAATAGTTCAAAAAATAAGAGAAGCTGAAAGAAATTCACTTGTTAACGAATATGGAGATAAACAAGATGAATTATTAATTGGTACAGTAGAATTAGAAGATGTTGATAACTACTTTATAAATCTTGGAAGAAGTAATGGAATTCTTCCTAAAAAAGAATGTATCCCAGGTGAAAAAATAGAAATGGGAAAACAAATAAAAGTATATGTAAGTAAAGTAGATAATAGTGGTAAAGGATTATTTATTCTTTTATCTAGATGTCATTATGGATTTTTAAAAAGATTATTTGAATTAGAAATACCAGAATTATCTGATGGTTCAGTTTTAGTTTATAGTGTTGCTAGAGATGCAGGATCTAGAAGTAAAGTTGCAGTTTATAGTGAAAATCCTAACATTGATCCAATTGGAGCATGTATAGGTGAAAAGAAAAGTAGAATTAGTAGAATAATAAATGAATTAAATGGAGAAAAAGTGGATATAGTAAGATATGATAAGGATCCACAAGTATTTATAGCAAATGCATTATCTCCAGCTAAGAATTTACATGTAGTAATAACTGATCCTAAAAAACAAGAAGCAATAGTAGTAGTAGATGATGAAGACTTCTCACTTGCAATTGGTAAAAAAGGACAAAATGCAAGACTTGCAAGTAAATTAACACATTATAAAATAGATATTAAAAAGACAGAACAAGCTAGAGAAATGGGAATTAATTTTAGAAACTAGGTGATATTTTGAGAGAGAAGAAAATACCACTAAGAACATGTGTAATATCTCGTGAAAAGTTTCCTAAAAAAGAATTATTAAGAGTAGTTAGAACACCTGAAGGAGAAGTAAAAATAGATATTACAGGAAAAATGAATGGACATGGTGCATATATTAAAAAAGATAAAGAAATAGTATTAAAAGCAAAAAAGAGTAAAGCGCTTGAAAAGTATTTGGAAGTAAGTATTGAAGATTCATTTTATGATGAATTGATGAATACTTTGGAGGAATAATAATGGCAAAGGGAAAAAGTAATTGTGAAAGACCAAGTTGGGATGAATATTTTATAAATATTGCAGAATTAGTTGCGACTAGAAGTAACTGTGAAAGTCGTAAAGTAGGAGCTGTAATAACAATAGATAATCAAATTGTTTCAACTGGATATAATGGAGCACCGAAAGGATTACATCATTGCATTGATAGCGGTGGATGTTTAAGAAGATTACAAAAAATTGAATCAGGTACTAGACAAGAAATATGTCGTGCTGTTCATGCAGAACAAAATGCTATTATAAGTGCAGCAATAAAAGGAGTAAGTATTAAAGGTGGAACAATATACACTAATACTTATCCATGCTCAATATGTACAAGAATGTTAATTAATGCAGAAATAAAAAAGATTGTATATAACAGTGATTATAGTGATCCTCTATCAAAAGAGATGTTAGATGAAAGTGGGATAGAGGTTGTAAAATTTGAAAAAAAATAAAGAAAGTGTAGGTGATTCTCATGATGAGTATTATAGAATATGCTAATGATGTTAATAAGTCTGTTGATGAAATATTTAAATTATGTGGTAGATTAGGTATTTCTTATGACGATGAAAATACATTATTAAGTGAGGATGATATTGTACTTCTTGATGGTGAAGTTGAAAATTCATCTGATAATGATGAATTAGATGAATTTGAAGAAAGAGAAGTTCTTGAAGAAAGAATAGAAAAAATTCTTGTTGATCAAAAAATAGATGTTGATAATACTACAAATAAGCAAAAATTAAAAAGTAAACAAGATAGACAAGAAAACTCTAAAGTGAAATTTCAAAAAGAAAGAAAAGAACTATATAAGCATAGAGAAAAGTTAATGACTAACGTTGAAGAGAAAAAAGATGATGTTGTATTATATAAAGAAAATATGACAGTTACTGATCTTGCTAATACTTTAAATGTTAGTACAACTGAAATAATCAAAAAGTTAATGAAATTAGGAATAATGGCAAATCTTAATTATTCATTACCATTTGAAGTTGCTGAATTAGTTGTTATAGATTATGGAAAAGAATTAAAATTAGAAGAATCAAAAGATATTAGTAATTTTGAAAAATATGAAATTAATGATAGTGAAGAAAATTTGGTTAGTAGACCACCAATAGTAACTGTAATGGGTCATGTTGACCATGGTAAAACATCTCTTCTTGATAAGATAAGACAAACTGATGTTGTTTCTTCTGAAGCTGGTGGTATTACACAAGCAATTGGAGCATATCAAGTAAAATGTAATGGAAGTAGAATTACATTTATAGATACTCCAGGACATGAAGCTTTTACAGAAATGAGAGCAAGAGGAGCAAGTGTTACAGATGTTGTAATAATAATTGTTGCAGCAGATGATGGTGTTAAGCCACAAACAAAAGAAGCAATAGATCATGCTAAGGCTGCTAATGTTCCTATAATAGTAGCAATAAATAAAATAGATAAACCAGAAGCAAATATAGAAAAAGTAATGACAGAATTAGCAGATTATGGTTTAACTCCAGAAGCTTGGGGAGGAAATACTATTTATAATAATATTTCTTGTAAAACAGGTGAAGGAATAGATAAATTATTAGAAAATATTTTACTTGTAAGTGAAATGGCTGAATTAAAAGCTAATCCATCTAGATATGCTATTGGTACAGTTATTGAATCTAGACTTGATAAGAAAACTGGAGTAGTAGCATCAGTTTTAGTTCAAAATGGTACATTAAGACTTGGAGATCCAGTTGTAGTAGGTAATTCTTTTGGAAAAATAAGATCTTTAAAGAATGATAAAGGTCAAGAAATTACTGAAGCATTACCATCTATGCCTGTTGAAATAACTGGTATAAGTGAAGTTCCATCTGCTGGTGATAAGTTTATGGCATTTGAAACTGAAAAACAAGCTAAGATGATTGCTGATAGAAGAAAATTAAGAAGTAAAGAAAAAGATACTAATAGATCTGGTATGACTTTAGATGACTTATTTGGAGCTATCAAAAGTGGAATAAAAGAAATAAATGTAGTTTTAAAAACAGATGTAAATGGTAGTTTAGAAGCTATTAAACAAAGCTTATCTAAGATAGATGTAGATGGTGTTAAAGTAACAGTTATAAGAGGTGGAGTAGGAACTATTACTGAAAGTGATGTAGTACTTGCAAATGCATCTCGAGCAATCATAATTGGATTTAATGTAAGACCAACTTCATCAGTTATTGATATTTCTAAAGAATATAATGTTGAAATAAAATTATATGATATTATTTATAAGATGATTGAAGATATTGAAACTGCAATGAAAGGAATGCTTGATCCTGAATACGAAGAAGTAGTTATTGGAGAAATTGAAGTAAGACAATTATTTAAATTCTCTAAAGTAGGAATCATTGCAGGAAGTTATGTAAAGAGTGGTATAGTAAGAAGTGGAGCTAATGCTCGTGTAGTAAGAGATGGTATTGTTCTTGCTAATACAAAGATAAAAAGTTTACAGAGAGAAAAAGATCAAGTTAAGGAAGTTGCAAAAGGTATGGAATGTGGAATTACTTTAGAAAACCTCCAAGACATTAAAGAAAAAGACATTATTGAGGTTTACGAATTAAAAGAAATAAAAAGATAGAAAAATGGCAGTAATATTGTCATTTTTTTTTATTGATATTATAATTATTTATAATAGAGGTGGTTATGTGGAATATAAAGATAATAGTGGAAAACTAATGAGGGCAATTGTTATATTACTTGCTGTTATAATTTCTCTTTTATTAATTATTGGAGGATTTCTTGTAGTAAAAAATAGTGTAGTAAAAGGTAACAATGATGGCTTTGATTCTAGTTTAAGATTACAAGATGACTTTTATGCTGTTTCAAATAAGGAAATATTAAATAATATGACTATTCCAAATGCTTATTCTAGTTGGTCAGTATTTCATAATGCTCAATTAAGTGCAAATATTAAAAAAGAAAATTTAATTGATGAATTATTAAATAAAAATGGTTTTACTAATAAGAATATGGAAATAATGGTTGAATTATATAAAGATTATAGTACAAGAAATAAATTAGGATTATCAGAACTTGAAAAGTATTTTGATATGATTGATAATTCAAAAACTATGGAAGAATTCAATAAAACATTAATTGTTCTAGATCATGACTTGAATTCTAATGGATTTTTATCAGTAGTCGTAAATTCAGATATGTATAATACAAACAAAAATGTTTTAACTTTTTCTCCAGTAGTAGTTGAAGATAATTTTGAAGCATATACATTGAGTAAATTTAGTAGATATGCCGATGAATATAGATCATTTAGGAAAAAAGTATTAAAGCAATATGGTTGGAGTGATAGTGAAATAGAAGAATTCTCAAATAAACTTGATAAATTTATTGAACAAGTTCAAAAAGAATCTATTACTCTTTCTGAAGTAAAAAATAAAGTAGATTTGTATCATAGATATACTTTTGAAGAAGTATCACAAGAATTAGTGAATTTACCAGTAGTAGATTTCTTAAAAAGATATGGATTAGAAAATCAAGATTATTATATATTTCAAGATATGGGACATTATAAAGCTTTAGATAAGTTATTTACAATTGATAACTTGGAGTTCTTAAAAAAATATGAGAAATTAATTATATTAGAAAAAGTAGCAGTTTACTATACTACTGATAGTTATTTTGATTTAGGTGTAGAATTATCCAATAAAATATCTGGAAATAACATTTCAAGTAGTTCTAAAAAAGCAGAATATATTTCTAATATAAAAGAAGCAAGTATAGGTTCTGAATTAGCAAAAACATATGAAGAAAGATACTTTACTGAAGAAGATAAGAAATTTATTAAAGAGTTAGTTAATGAGATAAGAGAATATTATAAAGATGTAATTAAGAATTCATGGCTAGATTCATCAACTAAAGAAGAAGCATTGAAAAAATTAAATTCTATGAAATTAAATGTTGGATATATAGATAGAAATACAAATATTCCAGAAGCTCAATTAGTTTCAAAGAGTAATGGAGGAACTTTAATATCAAATTATATTTTAAGTAATAGAAATGGATTTGATAGAATTGTTGATGAATTGAATATGTCTAGTGATGGAAGTATTTCTTTTGATACATTCCAAGTAAATGCTTTTTATAATCATTTAGATAATTCCATTAATTTTACTGCCGCTTACAAAGAATTATATGCTAATGAAAAAGATTATTATAGAATTCTTGGTTATGTAGGAACTGTTATTGGACATGAGATATCACATGCTTTCGATTATACGGGTTCTAAGTTTGATGAAACTGGAAACGTAAGAAACTGGTGGACAGAAAAAGATAAAGAAAAATATGAAGATTTATCTAAAAGAATAGTTGATTATTATAATGGCTATAAAATTGGAAACTTTAATGTCAATGGAACAACAACTTTAAGTGAAAATATTGCAGATTTAGCATCTATGAAGTGTATGATTACCTTAATGGAAAAGAAGAATGCAACAAAAGAAGATTATAAACATTTCTTTGAAGCATATGCTGAATTATGGGCATCTAAAGAAACAGATGCAGCAATTGAAAATGATATATTAACAGACAATCATGCTCCAAATAAAGTAAGAGTTAATGCAGTATTATCATCAACAGATAAATTCTATGAAATATACGATGTTAAAGAAAATGATAAGATGTATGTTAAAAAAGAGGATAGAGTAGGATTATGGTAAATGCCATTATTGAAGTAAATTGTAATGAATAACAAAGTTAAAAACGGATTTACACTAATTGAATTATTAGCGGTTATTATAATACTATGAATACTTATGATAATAGCAATACCTGCAGTAACAAGATACATAAGTGAATCAAGAAAAGAAGCATATGTTGATACTGTCAAAGAAATAATAACTACTGCAAGAATATTTAATGAAAATTGTAAGAGTTTTACAAATTCTGAAAATGGATTAACAATGAAAAGTACTATTGAAAAATTATCACAAACTGATGTCAGTACAAATAATACAAGTGAAGAAAATCCTTCAACAACATATCTAAGAATAGATGATTATGGAAACATAAGATATATTGGAAGTAATCCTTATGTTTTGGGAAAGTCATCTAGAGACATAGAAGAATAGTAAAAGTAAACAATTGTTTACTTTTTTTTGACTTATTGATAAATATGTGATATAATATGAGCCGATTTAAAGGGGGAAATAATAATGAAAAAAACAGAGAATTATTTAACAATACAAGAATTAAATGAAAGATTTAGAGGTAATTTCAAAATAGTACATTATGATGATGGAAATAGAATAATGGAAGTAGTTGTAGATAAATTTGGTAATGTACTTACACCATTCTTTTCAAAGGTTTTAGATGTTGTAAAACTAGAAGATAATAGTTGTCTTGTACTTGGAAATAATAAAAATTCAAAAAATGAATTATATCGCTTAGAATGTGATTATAAGAATCCAGAAAAATCACAAAGTGAAAAGATTGTTTGTAAATTAGAAATAATAAGTATTAGAAAAATAAACTTAGATGTAATCTTAGTTACAACA
>JAEEGL010286698.1_pt1 | contig 12218 bp, 7 predicted proteins | sample 9134231 | NCBI WGS metagenome assembly JAEEGL01 (sample SAMN16246548, study PRJNA631951) | gut metagenome | biome: gut microbiome; feature: rumen; material: fiber-attached | host: Bos | place: Iran: Karaj | collected 2018-10
AGATCTGGGAGAAGAGTGGAAAGAGGAAAGTGGAAAGAGGAAAGAGATATGATGAGAGAGAATGAGGTGTTTAAGATCAGGGCCTACGGCAAGTCGGAGCTGGCGATGCTGTACTTCCCGGGCGACAGCAAAGAGAGCGCCCTGAGGAAATTCAGATTCTGGCTTAAAGTGAACAAAAGGCTTCGTAAGTTTATCACGCCCAAAAGGAAATACTATAGTCCGAAACAGGTCAGGGTGATTATTGATGAACTTGGAGAGCCTGACATTCAATGAGTTACGGGATTTGACTGCGTTTGACGACGTTTGACGACGTTTGAGAGCATTTGAGGGCGTTTGAAGGCGTCTGAGAGCGTTTGACGGACACTGCCAAAATGAAATGTCGTATCTTTGCAGCGCAAACGGAGAAGCTGAAGTTTCTGACGCAGTAGCGCGCGATACTCCGAAAGAAATCCGGAATACTCCGAAAGTAAACTGATTTATAAACCCTTTAAAATTTGAACAATTATGTTGGAAATCAATTTGACAAAGAACACTAACGATGCCATTCAAGGCACGTTGGGAAAGTATTACGGACGTGTGGAGTACAAGGGTACGCTCGGCGTGAAGGACCTTGCCAAAATCATGAAGAAGCACACCACGGCGTTCTCCCTCGGAGAAATCACCGGTATGCTGCTCGACCTGGCAAGCCTGATCAAGGAGTACGCCCTCATGGGTTATGTGGTGAAGATCGACGACCTCGGTCTGTTTAAGGCCTCCATCGACGCCAATGGTCTGACGCTGGAGCAGGGCTCACGCGTCTCTGCCGGTCGCGGCGCTCAGAAGACCGACGAGCAGCTGGCCGCGAATCCCTCTGCCATGCAGTTTGCTGTGGGTGCCGTGAAGATGATCATGCAGGCTACCGGTGAGACCACTATTGCCAGCATGAACGGCGAGGCACAGCTGCAGTTCACCTCGAAGACCAAGGCGCTGATCAAGCAGCTGACGGGCAATGCGCCGACGGATGATGATAGCGGCGAGGGCGGTAACGGCGGTGGCTCTGACAACAATGGCGGTGGCTCTTCGACAGGCTCAGAGACCGCGGAGGGTGGTAATAGCGGCAGTCACCAGACCGCGGGGCATGCACTGACTATTACCAAGAACGGTAGCGGTACGGCCGTGGTTAGTTCCGGCGGACAGCCTGTAGCAAGCGGCGCCCTGCTTGAGGAGGATGCCGAGTGCGAACTGACCGTGACACCTGCGGAAGGTGAGACGCCGAATGCTACGCTCGACGGCAGCGAGATCGAGTTGACCGAGGACAATGGTGTCTGGACCGGTAACTTCGCAATGCCCGATGCTGCCGCGGTGCTCGTGATCAATACGGGCGGAAGCAGCGGTGGAAATGGCGGCGCAGATCTCGATAAGGACTAAGCGCTTCGCTAATGAATAGTGAATAGTGAAAAGTGAATAGTCATGAAAAAGAGGATCATTGAGGTGGCGGTGAAGGTGATAGTAGCCGCACTCACGGCATTTCTGACGGCGATTACAACGACAAGTTGTATGGGATACGGACCGATTGCGCTCTAAGGAGCGCTGTCAAACAGTTGGGGACGGTTCTTTTTTGTTTGACTGATTCCGCTGACGGCGCAGCGGGTCAAACAGAAAGCGCTCGAGCTCCGCTCGCTTGCCACCAACGGGACGCAAGAACCGTCCCCTCCTGTTTCCGTCCCCTCCTGTTTGCGGTGCAGCGAATCAAACAAAAAAGAACCGTCCCCAAGTGTTTGACGGATCAGTCCGTACTGATGGCGACGATGGCATCACCGTTGTCGAAAGCTGCCTTGATTTCCTTTCCGCCCTTTTGTACCTTACAGAGGGAGATGTCGTCGCCCAATGTCTCGCGGATGCGGACACGGCCGATCTGCTTGCGCGTCTCACGACCAGCGATCTGTCCCACCACAAAGACATCGAAGTGCACATCCTCACCGACAAACCTGCTACCAACGTCGATATACAACTCCTTCGTCTTGTCTTTCTTCTCCGTGCCGCGTTCAATGATGTTGGCACGAATCGGATAAGCCTCGTTGTAATACTCATAGATATTCCCCGACAACTCGCCCAGTGCGCTGCGGATGGCTTCGTCGGCCGAGTTGGCCAAAGAGTATTCCGAGCAGCGGCCGGAGATCGTGCTGGTAGTGATCTCACCCGTCTGCAGGTTCTTGAAGGTAAGGGCAACCGTCGTTACTGCACCATAGTAGGTCTTCGTCTCCTTATATTCACGCCCCTTGCTGTCCTTACGGTCGTAGGTCTTCAGTTTGCGGGTGGCGGAGATACCGGTGATCTGACCTGTCACTAAGTATTTGGCCGTTTCAGCCTCATCGTCCTCCACAACTTGCAGGCGACGGACGTGTGTCAGACCCTGCTTGACACGAGTGGCAGCCAGCGGTATATACTCTTCGTTATGGATATCGGTCACTCTGCCCTCTGCTGCATCGGCAATGACGCCGAGCACCTTGCCCACAGTCACCTTCTTACTTGACTCAGCCTCCTGATACGTGATATCTCCCAACTGTACCTTGTAAACAGGATTCAAGCCATTGTCCTGAGCACTGACATGAAGAGATGTCAGGATGGCGACAAACACTAATAACAAATTCTTCTTCATAAAAATCCAGGTTTAGATATATAATTATGCAAAGATACATATTATTTTATGACTGCGCACGAACAGCCGCTTAAAAATTGTTAATCGACTGTTGATTTCATCCTATTGCACCCAAGGCTGACGACCATCACGAAGGTTGTCGACACAAGGTCTGTCGGCCCTTTTACTGTTTCGAAATGTTAATTTTTGCGTAGAAACGTGATTTTTTTACAATTTTGTTCGTCATTTAGAATTTTTATATTTAGTTTTGCAAGCTAAAAGTGGCAAGAAAAAAATAACTCATGCGTATATACATTATTTATAATAAACATTTTAATATTAACTAAAGAGAGAGATTTTATGGAAAAAAGACTAACGATGTTTTTGGTCAGCCTTCTGCTCTGCGTGGGTAGTGCGCTGGCACAGACAAAAGTTTCCGGTACGGTGCTCTCACAGGAAGACGGACAGCCGATCATCGGCGCTGCCGTCAAAGTGGTAGGCACAAGTACAGGTCTGCTCACAGACGTGAACGGTAAATTCACCGTCACTCTGCCCGCTGGCAAGACCCAGCTGGAGATCACCTATCTGGGTATGGAGCCTCAGACGGTGACCGCCAAGAATGGCATGCGCGTGTTTATGAAGACCGATGCCAAGGTCGTTGACGAGGTGATCGTCGTGGCCTTCGGTACGACAAAGAAGTCGGCCTTCACCGGTTCTGCCACAGTGATGGGTTCTGAGGAACTGTCGAAGAAGACGGCGGCCAACGTGGCCAACGCCCTCGTAGGTTCGGTTCCCGGACTGCAGATGACACAACAGAGCGGTGCCCCTGGTGCCGACAGTGGTAACATGTTCGTGCGTGGTATCACCTCTATGGAGTCGTCTGTTGACCCCCTGATCATCGTCGACGGTGCGCCTTACTATTCCAGTCTGACAAACATTAACACCGACGATATCGAGAGCGTGACCGTGCTGAAGGACGCTGCCTCTGCAGCTCTGTACGGTGCTGCCGGTGCTGCCGGTGTCATCCTCGTGACCACCAAGAAGGGTCACACCGAGGAGGCTGTCATCAACGTAGACATGAAGTGGGGTGTGAACTCCCGCTCGGTGCAGGACTATGACAAGATCACCGATCCCGCCCAGTACTACGAGGCTTACTACACGATGATGAACAATTACTACGTGAACGCTCAGGGCCAGAGTGCCGCTGCTGCACACATCAGTGCCAACAACGCTACACTGAGCCGTCTGGGTTACAACGTCTACACCGTGCCCAACGGTCAGTATCTCATCGGTACCGACGGTAAGCTGAACCCCAATGCTACACTGGGTCGCACCTACTTAGGTTCGAACGGCGAGACTTACTACATGACCGCTGACGACTGGACCGACGAGGCTTACAAGACAGCCCTCCGCCAGGAGTATACCGTGAACATCAGTGCCGGTGGCCCGAAGACTTCATTCTACGGCAGTGCCAGCTGGTTGGATGAGAACGGTATCATCGACCACTCCGGTTACAAGCGTTTCACCTCTCGTCTGAAGGCTGACTATCAGGCCAAGAAGTGGCTGAAGGTAGGTGCCAACGTGAGCTACACACACGGTAAGCAGGAGAGCAACCCGAACATGGATACTACATGGGGTGCTACCAACCTGATGTACACCACCACGTATATCGCTCCTATCTATCCTATTTACGTGCGTGTGATCGACCCTGTTACAGGTCAGCCCGTGATCCGTACCGACGAATACGGACACAAGCAGTATGACTACGGTGTGGCTGCCGCCAACTACGTGGATACACCTAACCGTGGTTTCATGTCGACCAGTAACCCCTTGGGTTCAAACAACTACAATGTGGATGAGGGTATCAACGACGTGCTGAGCCTGACTTGGACCGGCGACGTGATCTTCACCGACTGGCTCCGTTTCAACTCGACGAACAACCTCAACCTCGATCAGAAGCTCTATACACACTATGAGAACCCCTTTGAGGGTCCGACAAAAGCCGACCACGGTGGTCTGACCAAGTATCAGCAGAACCGTTTCCGTCAGGACTACGTGCAGACGCTGAACTTCCACAAGCTGTTCGGACAGCATGACCTGCAGGTCATGTTCGGTCACGAGTGGAACAAGACCAGCGTGAAGCGCCTGACCGCTTATGCCCGTAACGGCTTCTCGACTGAGGTTTACGAAATCAACAACTTCGGTGACCGCTACGATTCTGAGTCATATACCACAGAGTTCAACCGTGAGGGTTGGCTGGGTAGCGTGATGTACAACTATGATGAGAAGTACTTCGGACAGGCTTCGTTCCGTCGCGATGCTTCTTCTGCCTTCGACAAGGACAACCGTTGGGGTAACTTCTGGTCAGTAGGTGCTGCCTGGATGATCTCCAAGGAGAACTTCATGAAGAGCACCAGTGGCTGGCTCGATCAGTTGAAGCTGAAGGTGTCTCTCGGTCAGCAGGGTAACGACGGTCTGAACTTCTATTGGAACTACACCAATATCTACTCACTGTCGCGCAACGGTAAGGACATCGTACCTACCTTCTCTCGTCTGGGTAACAAGGATATCACCTGGGAGACCACGACCAACCTGAACATCGGTCTTGAGTTCAGCTTCCTGAAGGGTCGTCTGAGCGGTAGCCTGGACTTCTACAACAAGAAGACCAGCGACCTGCTGTTCTGGCTGAGCGTGCCTGAGAGCTTCGGTGTGCGCGGTTACTACAGCAACATCGGTGACATCCGCAACCGCGGTATCGAGCTGAGCCTCTCTGCCGACATTATCCGTCAGAAGAACTTCCGTTGGAATGTGAGCCTCAACGCTTCGCACAACTCAACGAAGATCCTGAAGCTGCCTGAGAGCAAGATCAAGCAGAACGGCGGATTCGCAGCTACATCAACCATCGGCGACCTCTACAGCTGGTATGAGGAGGGCGGTCCGATGATGAACGCATTCCTGTATGAGTATGCCGGTATCTACACTGAGAATACCTGGAACCTGACTCTCGACGAGGAATATGATCCTTCTAAGGAAGGTCTGGCTATGTACTGGGGTGACAAGGGTCTCTGGGAGCTCGACGACGATGGCAACTTCAAGTCGATGAACACCTCGAAGCCCGCCAGCAAGCACGAATATGCTACCACTGAGAGCTCTAACGCTTCACGTTACACTGAGGGCAGCATCCTGCCGAAGATCTCAGGTGGTTTCAGCACTTCTATCAAGGTGTATGACTTTGATGCCAGCGCTACCTTCGACTATCAGCTCGGCGGTAAGGTGATCGACTACGGTTACCGCGTGATGATGGGCCCGGAGAGCGGTAACAGCGTTTCAGCACGTACCTTCCACAAGGACATCCTGAATGCCTACTCTGCTACCAACAAGAATTCTGACATTCCCCGCTTCCAGTATAACGACAACTATACGACACTGGCTTCTGACCGTTTCCTGACCAGCGCCCGCTATCTGAACTTCCAGAGCTTCTCAGTAGGTTACACCCTGCCGAAGGATCTCACCAAGAAGTTCTATGTCGACAAGCTGCGCGTGTATGTACAGGGTCAGAACCTGTGCTTCTGGAGCGTTCGCAAGGGCTTCGACCCGCGCTACTCTTTCGGATCAACTGCCGACACCAACGTCTACTCACCTGTACGTACCATCTCCGGTGGTGTTCAGATTACGCTCTAATATAACTTAAAGAAGAAGAAAGATATGAAAAAGATATTATTATCCGTTGCTTGTGTTGCGCTGGCAGTTCCATTCCTGACCAGCTGTATTGAGGAGATTGATCCTCAGACGAGCTATGTCACAGAGAAACAGGCTTCTGACACGCCGGGCTTCTTCGAGAGCTCCGTGGCATCGCTGACCTCTAACCTCTGCGGTAAATTCACTTACAGTGGAAGTGACAATCATCCTTACGATTTCGGTTATCCCTCATTCTTCCTGCAGCGCGACGCAATGGGACAGGATATGGTGACTGCCGGAACCAACAACTGGTATGCTACGTGGTATGAGGCTTCATACGGCCTCGGCCCCACCTACGCCCGTTGCCAGGTGCCCTGGACTTACTATTACAAGTGGATCGACAACTGTAACAAGGTGATCCTGCTTTATAAGAATGCTCCCGAGGGGCGTGAGAGCGGTGCCGGTATTGCCTATGCCATGCGCGCCATGTTCTATCAGGACATCGTCCGTATGTATGCTGCCAAGCCTTATGCGCTGAACCCCGAGGCAGAGACCGTTCCCCTGGTGCTCGACGACACCCAGATCTCTTCTGAGAATCCCCGTGCTACCTTCAAGGCTGCCTACGAGCAGATCCTCTCCGACCTCGACGAGGCTGAGAAGCTGCTGGCCGGTTTCAAGCGCAGCAATGTCTATACACCCGACCTGAGCGTGGTCTACGGCCTGAAGGCCCGTGCCTACCTCGAGATTCAGGACTGGGCTAACGCCGAGAAGTATGCCAAGCAGGCACAGAACGGCTACAGCATGATGAGCGAGGACGAGTATCTGAGCCGTGACTACGGTTTCAACTCTCCCAACAGCTCTTGGATGTTTGCAGTGACCTTCAACGATACCGATCCTAACATCAAGGACAACGACGGTGACTCCAGCTGGGGTTCGATCATGATCCTGGAGAACGGTTTCGACTGCGGTTACGCTGCCAACTACGGTGGTCCGATGCTGATCGACCGTCACCTCTATGAGACCATTCCTGCCAGCGACTTCCGTAAGAAGTGCTGGATTGACTTCGGTATCGACGAGATGGGTGAGGGCGACGCCATCGACGCCCTGGGTGCCTACACCTACTATCCCGAGCAGATCCTGAACTCTGCCAACACCGCACAGATTGGTGTGGGTGGTATGGAGCTGAAGTTCCGTCCTCAGGCCGGCAAGTACTGGACCAAGTATGACGCCTGGGTGGTAGCAGTGCCCCTGATGCGTGTTGAAGAGATGAAGCTCATCGAAATCGAGGCTGCCGGTATGCAGAACGAGGCTAACGGTATTGCCAAGCTGACTGAGTTTGCTAAGACCCGTGACCCCTTCTACGAGTATGGCGGTCATAATGATGCTTACGGTAACGCCGCTTCTACCCTGTTCCAGAACGAGGTATGGTGGCAGCGCCGTGTAGAGCTGTGGGGCGAGGGCTTCGCTACCTTCGACATGAAGCGTCTGAACAAGGCCATCATCCGCAACTATGCCAATACGAACCATCTGGAAGGCAACAAGTGGAACTTCGTAAACCAGGAGGGTGGTTGTCTGTATCCGAAGTGGATGAATCTCTGTATCGTCCAGACGGAGACCAACTACAACTACGCTTGTACGAACAACGGTACGCCCGATGCGCCTACAACCGACTCTGAGCCTTACGAGTGGTAAGAATGTATCATCATCAAAAAGAGATTAGATTATGAAAAAGAATTTATATAGCTTATTCCTGGTCCTCATGGCGATGGCTGCATTCACGGCTTGTTCGTCAGACGACAATGACTACCAGTGGGCTCAGGTTCCTGCTGGCGACCAGGTGTACTTCAGCAAGGATCTGCCTACACAACAGGCACTCTCGAAGAAGGCATCTTCATTCACGATTCCCGTCAGCCGCGTCAAGACCGATGCTGCTACAACGGTGAATATCTCGCTGACCAGTGAGGACAACTTCCTGACAGCCCCCTCTTCCGTTCAGTTTGCTGCCGGTCAGGCTACGGCCGACCTCGTGCTCAGCTACGATCCCGAGGCTTTGGTATACGACGTCTTCAAGGAGGCTTCGCTGGCCATTACCACCGAGGGTGTAACTTCACCTTATGGTGCCGCTACCTACAACTTCACCGCTGGTGCCCTTTCACCATTCGCAACACTTGGTAAGGGTACGCTGGTTGAGGATTACCTGTGGGGTTACAGCTGCTCTGTGACTATTGCACAGAACCAGGAGAACAAGAATGTGTTCCGTCTCTATGGCGTCAGTGCTCCAGTAGAAAACGGCGGTGAGACCTCTCCTTATCTGGAGCTGACCATCTGCCAGCCCGGTGAGACCTATCGTGGCGTGACCGTGACGCAGAACGACCTGGTTTACTTCGCAGATTACAACTCTGGTTATCACCACCCTTCTTACGATGCCGACGTGATGTTCTATCACCCCTCTAAGTTCACGAACACCAATCCTGAGGACTTCTGGCTCCACAACAGAGTGCTGGCTTATCAGGAGGATGGCACGCCCGGTCAGATTCAGCTGGCTCCGCGTTACTACATGGAGGGTGTAGGTGGATGGAACCCCTCACAGAACGATGGTGTGATCGTTATTACCTTCCCAGGCTTCCAGCCGAAGGACTACTCAGCCACACTGGCTGCACAGGGTGTGTTCACCGATCTGTCAGGTAATGTGTTTGCACAGGCTATCGCTGAGCTGGGTGACGATGCAACCAACGTGAAAGCTGTCGTTATCGAAGCTGATGCTGATCCTGAGGCTGTGGCTGACGCTATCGCCGCTGGTGAGCTGGAGGCTTACGACGTGACAAGTGGCATCATCAATGTGCCCATCCCCGAAGGTCTGTCTGGTAAGCTGCAGATCGTGCTCGTCGTCCTCGATGAGGAAGGCGCTGTCAAGACTATCAGCGCTTCTCCGTTCGAGTACTATGGCGGTGCTGCCAGCCCCTGGCAGTCAATCGGTATCGGTCTCTATACTGAGGACTTCGTCTGTTCCTTATTCGGTCTTGATCCTGTCACCTACGAGGTAGAGATCGAGGCCAACAACGATACACCAGGCCTCTACCGCATGCTCTATCCTTATGACGGTAAGTTCCCCTACAATGAGGCCGGCGACTGGGATGCCAGCGCTGCTTACAATGTCGAGGTGAACTGCGAGGATCCTGAGGGTGTCTACATCCTCCCGCAGTCAATCGGTATCGACTGGAGTTACGGTCCTGTGGCAATCGCCAGCATGGGTGGTTACTATCTGGCCGGTGGCAAATCGTTCGATGAAGTGAAGGCAGCAGGCTATTTTGGCACACTCGTTAACGGTGTGATCACACTGCCCGTCCTCGAGACCACAGGTAGCGACGGTAACCCCATCCAGTTCCAGGGCATTACCTACATGGGTACCAGCGGCTACTATGGCGGTGGCGACGGTGCCTTCAAGCTTGTGCTGCCGGAGGCTGTCTCCAGTGAGGCCCGCGCAAGAGCTGCCAAGGCTAATACCTTCGCACGTCACCTGAATGCTTACAAGAAGGTGGACATGAAGCAGCTGAAGGCTCTGAAGAACCGCATGGCTCGTGTCGTCCGTGACAATATGATTGCTGAATAATCATTCTTATAAACTCTGGAAGGTGTGCCTGCCTGTATTGGGCGGGCACATTTTCTGTTAACAAAACCATTATGAAGAAAAGAAACATTTTAATCACACTGATGCTAACACTGTGCTGCCTGGCCGTGGAAGCCATCCCCGCCTACCCCAGCAAGCGGACGGCTGTACGCAGCGACGGCACGCAGGTGACGCTCACCTTCCGCGGCGACGAGCACATCAGCTTCTATACCGACGAGGCTGGACGTGCCTATCAGATCAACGCCAAGGGCATCGCAGAGCCCATCGACATCCAGGAAGTGTCGCGTGTCTGGTCAGAGCGCATGGCAAAGGCCAACCTGCGTCGCGCAGAGAGAGCAGAGCGCAGGAACATGGCTGTCACCAGAGCTGTTGGTGAACCGAATTCCACGCTGACAGGCTCAAAGAAGGGTCTGGTCATCCTGATGGAATTCCAGGATGTGAGGTTCACCACGGAAAACCCGCATGAGGTTTTCAACAACATCTTCAACAAGGAAGGGCTGAACGATTACGGTATGAACGCTTCCGTGAAGGACTATTTCAAGGCACAGAGCTACGGGAAGTTCGAACTCGACTTCGACGTGGTCGGTCCCTACACCGCCTCGCAGAAGATGGCCTATTATGGCGCAGAAGAGAATGGCAGACATGACAAGAATCCGGATGCCCTGATTGCAGAAGGCTGCCAGGTTGCCGACAAGGAATTGAACTTCAAGGATTACGACTGGGATGGCGATGGCGTGGTAGATCAGGTATTCGTGATCTATGCTGGCTATGGTCAGAACTATGGTGGTGCCGATCCGAATACCATCTGGCCCCACGAGTCGCATATCTACCTGGCTAACGGTGCCAAACTGATTCTCGACGAGGTAGAACTCAGCACATACGCCTGTAGCGCTGAGCTGCAGGGCACACAAGGCACAACGATATCGGGTATCGGCACAGCCTGCCACGAGTTCAGCCATTGTCTGGGACTGCCGGACTTCTACAACACCGCAGATCAGACTGCTTCGTATGGAACGGGCACCTGGGACATTATGTGCAGTGGCAGTTATAACGACAGCTCCCATACCCCGGCAGGCTACACCTCCTACGAACGTATGTTCGCCGGTTGGCTGACACCTACCGAGTTGAAAGATATGACACGTGTCAACGGCATGAAGCCCCTGGCAGAGTCACCCGAGGCCTATATTCTCTATAACGAGGGACATCCGGATGAGTATTACCTGCTGGAGAACCGACAGAAAACCGGCTTTGATGCGGCCCTGAGAGGACACGGACTGCTGGTATTGCACGTGGACTATAACAAGGAAGACTGGAGAAGCAACAGCGCCAACGCCAACAAGAACCACCAGGAAATGACTATCATCCCCGCAGACGGCAAACCGTCGGATTCCAATGAAGCGGGCGATCCGTTCCCCGGAACCACCGGCATTAACGAGCTGACCAACTACAGTACTCCTGCCGCAGCGGTTTACAATCAGAATACCGACGGTTCGCTGCTGATGAACAAACCTATCGACAACATCACCGAGAGCGAGGACGGCCTGATCAGCTTCGTGGCCTGTCGTCCGGAACTGGGCATCCCCGAGCCGGGTGACGGCGTCTATGTAGAGGGTACACAGTCGTTCACGGTAAGCTGGCCTGCCGTAGAGGGTGCCACCAGCTATGAACTGGAGCTGACTGAGATGGGTACGGCCTCAGCCGATCCTAAGGATGCGCTGAAGCGTGAGTTTAATTTCGAAAAGACAGTTACAAAAACAACCGGATTAACACCCCTTTACAAAGAAGAAAATGGCATAATCAAGATCAACAAGATGGCCGATTATGGTCTAGACGGATGGAAGGGAGATAAGATTTTCACCTCGCCCAATAAACTACTCATTGGCACATCAAAAGAAAAGGGCTTTTTACAGACACCCAACTGGTATATGACACAATCTTCAGAAATGACGTTTGTGCTGGGCTGTGACGTTTTCAAGGCAGGAACGCCCGTAAAGGGCAAGATCGTCTTCAGGCCCTTCAATTCAGGCGAATCATCAGCGACTATCGTCCCGGAAGAGGTGCCGTTTGAGATCTCAAGCAACACCAAACTCGTGTTCCATTTCTCAACGCGTAAAGAGGGCTACAGAATTGAGATCCGTCCCGACGCACAGATGTACGTGAATTACGTGGCTGTCTACGATGGTATCTGGACGGCTGAGCAGCTCGGTCTGAATGCCGCTGCCCGCATGACCTCCCGCAGGGCAACCGTCGTGACCAACTACACGACAGACACCAACAGCTACACCTTTGAGAATA
>JAEEGL010925862.1_pt1 | contig 12218 bp, 11 predicted proteins | sample 9134231 | NCBI WGS metagenome assembly JAEEGL01 (sample SAMN16246548, study PRJNA631951) | gut metagenome | biome: gut microbiome; feature: rumen; material: fiber-attached | host: Bos | place: Iran: Karaj | collected 2018-10
CGGTCATAGGCAATGACGGTAATGCCAGCTTCAGCCGCATCTGCGAGGGTCGCGCTCAGGGAATCGGCATCAATTGCGACAACGACCAGAACCTTCACGCCGTCGGCGATCATGTTGGCGATGTCGTTGTTCTGCTTCACGGCGTCGTTGTCGGAGTAGGTCAGCTCAACTTTGTAACCGGCTGCTTCGAACTGCTCCTTGAGGTATGTGCCATCGCGGTTCCAACGCTCAAGGGATTTGGTCGGCATGGAAAGACCGACGAGGTCACCCTCATCTGCAAACGCGGAGAACGCGCCGACAGACAAGATCATGCAGGCCACGAGGACAATTGCGAGTAACTTTTTCATGGGTTTCCTCCTTTAGAATTCTGTCTTCTAGACATAGATTTGCTGAGTGTGAATGGCATTCAGCTTTTACGAAATGATTTTACAAATATATAACGCAACTGTCAAGAATTTTTTAGTAAATTCATATTAATTGAGCTTATTTACCAAAAACAACCCATTTATTTTGTGCAAATCGACAGATATGTAAAATACATTTATAAATTATTTTTTGAAAAGTTGCCGGTTTGGCCTTGACTCTCCGGAATTTCATGCTACAATGGAAAAGGACGAAATGGGGGGATGAGAAGGATGATACCGAATAACAGTCCGGTACAGTCTTCTTTGCCGGTGCGCAGCCGGATCTACCGTTATTTATACAATTCTAGAAACTTCTGTTCGCGCCAGGCGATTGCGGCGAGCTGTGAAATCAGCATGCCGACGCTGTATCAGAATCTGACCCAACTGATGGACGAAGGATTGGTTCGTTATTCTGGAGAGGAGAAATCCACCGGCGGCAGGAAAGCGCAGGGTCTGGACATTGTACCAGATGCGAGGTTGTCGGTCGGCGTTGCAATCAGTGAGCATCATTTACGTCTGGTGTTAACAGACTTGCGCCTGCAGGAACTCGCCTACCGCAGAATTCCTTTCGATTTCGTACGCCATCTCTCAGAGGAGAGCGGTGATTTTGCAAAAATCCTTGAAGAATTTCTTGATGATTTCCATGTCGACCGGGAAAAACTGCTGGGAATCGGCATTACAATTCCGGCCCTGCTTACACCGGATCACTTAAGCATCCATGTTGCGCCGACTCTGAATCTCCGGGATGTTCCGCTGGAACTGCTGACCAGAAATATCCCATATCCGGTTTATGTGGAAAATGATGCATCTGCAAGCGGATATGCGGAATGCTTTGTCCGCGGTGCAAAAGAGAACCTGGCGTATTTTTCGTTGGAATACGGCATCGGCGGCGCTGTACTGATGGGAGGGCAACCCTATTCCGGAAACAACTCGCAGAGCGGTGAGTTCGGACACATGTGCATTGAACCAGGCGGGCTGCCATGCAGCTGCGGAAAAAACGGCTGCATGGAGGCATATTGTTCACCGAAACGCATTGAGGACACGCTGGGGGTTTCTCTGGAAGACTTCTTTGCAGGGGTCGAACAGCACAACTCAAAGTACGAAGCCGTTTTGTATGATATGCTTCGACATCTGGCGATAGCAGCAAACAATGTCCATATGGCTCTCGACTGTGACGTGATCCTCGGCGGCCTGCTCTCCGAGTATCTGCAGCCCTGGATGCCGACACTGAAGCAGTATGTGCTTGCAGGAAATCCGTTCCGGGAAAGTGCGGATTTCGTACAGCTCAGCACGCTGCGTCATCACATTGCACCGCTGGGGGCTTCCCTGTACTTTATCCAGGAGTTTGTTAACAGCATCTGAGCCTGATGATCATTATTGACATTTCACATCTGAAAAAGAAAACTGCCTTTCCTCTTCGTGGGAAGGCAGTTTTTCTAAGTTTGACGATCAGGAAAAGGGAAGCGGAGTAACAGATATGCGGTCGCGGTCACGTTTTCCTGCGGCACAGTCATGGATGGAGCTGAGAACTGCGTCCGCAACACCCGCAGCGTTCAGATCCACGGTCCCGGTCATTTGGCCGAGCTCAATGGCCATCCGGGTTCCCGCAGTTGCGCCGATTCCGAAAAGGGGAATTGTCACGGAGACGCCGTCACCGAGGTTATACCAGCTGCTCTGCAGGGCAGTGAGTGCACCGAGTGCCGTTTCAGCACTGTCAGAGAGGATAAGTTCAATCATGTTTCCGTTTGTTTCACCGTAACTGGAGAGGTCGGCTTTTATTATGTTATTTGCGGCATCGGAGGGCCACTGCGCTGTCGGTTCGTATTGATAGAGTTCTGCACTCTCCTGCTGGAAATAACTAAGTGCGGGAAAACCTGCAGCGCTAAGCAATTCATTCGCAGATTCGATACACTGCTGAGTTCCGGTGATCGTATCAGAATCAGCGTAGTTTTCCAGCAGAAAGGTATAGGAAATCTGCCCATCCGCGTTCAGATCTGAGTCAGTAAAATGATCTGTCAGCCAGGTACCGACCATCTGTCCCTCCACCCGGTAAATCTCTTCGGCGTCTGGTGCGACGGAGATAACGGGAGAGTTTTCAGACCTTAAATCGAGACTTTCGGCCTTCGGTTGTGGAACGCGGTCAAAAAAGATTACCGGACAGCCGGATGCTGCCTGAACAATTTCTTCTGCCGCCATCGCGGAGCTATCAGCCACAAGATTGACGACAAGAATACTCCATCCGTCCACAAGTGCGGACTTTACCTGATCCAGCTGACTGTAACGGTCGTTTTCTGCGTCGTATTCGCGATAGGAATATCCCGCAGAGTCAAGAAGTGGTATCAGGGCATTTCTCAGGTCAGCGACACGGGAATCTGCCAAGGCATACCACAGGACAGCAATGCGTGGCTCTGGAATGGCCGGAAGATTCATAGAGAGATATGGTGACGGAACGGAGAATTCATTGATGTGAGAATCCACGGCATCTGAAAATTCATTCTCTGAAGACATGAAAACAGCCGAATCCGGTGAGGTGTGCTGCAAAGGGAGGACGCAGGCGGAAAGCAGAATGGCTGTCAAAAGCAACAAGACCGTTATTCTCCATTTTGTCATACACCGATCAATCCTCCTTCCTTCCTGAATAGCTTTTTGCTACAATTATCGATATCAAGCAGGCTGTTTCCGCAGAGACAGCCTGCTTGACTAAAGCTTATTCCAGATACGAAATTTCGTAAATTGCGGTTGCCGAGAGAGTACCGTCTCCGGAAAAACAGTCTACCTGCACGACACAGACGCGGTGTCCCTTTCGAATAATATGGGATTCCGCGGTTAAGCGGTCTCCGGTACCGGGACGCAGAAAATGAACATGGCAACTCTGCGTAAGAATAGTGTGCTCGCGGCGGTCGGCCTGAAGAGCCATCGTCCCTGCGGCGACATCCGTAAGTGTTGCGATTACGCCCCCGTGTGCAACACCGAGCGGATTTAGAAACTCAGGACGCATTGCCAGACTGACGATGCACTTGTCGTCACTGACTGACGTGAATTCCAGCCCAAGGAAAGCATTAAAGCCGACAAGACGGGATTTTGGATCAACATAGGGAATTGTATCCGCCATAAACAGCTCCTTATTCGTTGTGGTCGTAATAGACGTCCAGCGCACGCTGCCCGTTGGGGAGAAATGCATTGAGTTCTTCATCGGCGACCATGTTTCCTGCCTGATCATACACTTCACGGTGCGTCATGGTTGCGGTGCCGCTTCCGACGGCATCCTCATAATACCATTGCTCATGCGTGAGTTTGATTTTATAACCGGGACGATCCGGTATGGCAGGTTCAATGATGCGGTCATAGACATTGGACCAGCCCCAGGTATTGTCAAACTCGACCGGCATATAATCACTGTCTTCCAACGTTCCCCAAATCTCAAATGTAAGATCGCGGACATAATTATCTTCATCAACGGTGGAGTAGGCGACGATCTTTATGGGATGGCTCTTGTTGTTTCGGAATTTGAAATCAATCTCATTGCCGCCGTCCGGGATGGTAACGGTAGCGTCGGTACCAAGCTGCATGTAGTGGACAGGGAAGTAGTGGTTGGTACGGTCTACAGTCTCCATAAACGCAAAGACGGTAGCAGCATAAAGGGTGCTGGAGACCTGGCAGGCCCCGCCGCCGACTTCATCTTTCACATCGCCGTCAACATATGCGGGAGCGGGTAGAAATCCTGCCTCCCTCGTACGTGCACCGACTACGGTGTTATAGGAAAAGACATCGCCGGGATAGAGAATCGTGTCATTGATTTTTGAACTGGCCAACTGTACATTGCTGATACGGTTCTCAGTGGAACTCCAATAGCTGGTGGTACAGGCGCCAAGCAGATCACGGAACAGAGAAGAACGAAGCTGCTCTCCCGTCACAGCGGGCCAGGTGACGGTCATGGGGATAACCACCTCGCCGGCAGGCTCTGCTGCATCCCAGAGCTGTCTGGCAGTTTCCACATCAAAACTGCACCCCACGACTTCATCGACAATTTCAAAGCGACCGTCATCCGTGAAGCTGGCATCTCTGGGCTCCTGCATCAGAGCAGTATGAATGGCGTCGAAATCCGGAGCTGTAAGATCCTGTGAGAGTCTCCGGAAATTCAGCTCACTCTCGCCGAGCTTCAGTGCATCGACAATCGCCTCGGTCAGGCCTGCTTCATCCAGACGGAGCTGGCCCCAGCCTTTTCTCAGGACAAGCTTCTCTTCCTCATACTCCGGGATGTATTCTTTCTCGCCCAACAGGGCGTCTATGTCAGCCTGGTTTTGTGCAACACAGGCGTGAAGATAATCCTGGTTTACATCTTTTGAGACCGTGGAGAGATCCGACGGACGAAGCAAGCAGTGAAGAAAAGTCTTGAAGTTTTCAAACAGATTACCATCCCGGCCGTAGGAAAAAGCTGCATCCGCTACGCGTTCGGCGGAAGCTGCGACCCCGGCCTGAACCGGATCTACCGTGAAGCTCTGACCGCCGATAGTGGTTACGGTCAGAGGATTGGAAATACGGTCCTGCCATCCATTGGCATTCAGCGTGGCAACCGTTTCTTCCTTTGTGAGCTTTCCGACCGGAATACCGCCTACGGAGAGGTTGGGATAATTGGTATCAAGCTGTGAAACGGCAAAGATCCCGAAGAGCGTACCTCCCAGGACAAGAATCGTCAAAATCAGGAGAATGGTCACAAAGACCATGAACTTTTTCATAGGAACCTCCGAAACCCAGTACTAGGGGAAATGAAGTAAATTATTTTAGCATGTTTTATGATCCTGTTCAAGGAAAAGTTCAATCCAGTACACCATTTTTGTTAGGCGGCGACCATATTTTGGATCAGTAGTTCTTGACCGAAAACACCGTTTATAGTAAACTGCACTCAACGAGACTGAAACGCGTCGGCGTGGTTTGGAGTGATGCTGAATGAGAATCGTCGTAAAAGTCGGAACCTCGACCCTGACACATGCAACAGGGCGTATGGATATCCGGCATGTGGAAACCCTCTGTAAAGTGCTCAGCGATATCAAAAATGCAGGGCATGAGATTGTACTGGTCTCTTCCGGTGCCATCGGTATGGGTGTCGGAAAGCTCAATCTCCCCGAGCGACCTGCCGATATGCCGACCAAGCAGGCAGCGGCAGCCGTAGGCCAGTGCGAACTCATGTACGTCTATGACAAACTGTTTAACACATACAACCATACAGTCGCACAGATTCTTCTGACTGGTGAAGACCTGCGGGATGAGGAGAGGCACCGGAACTTTTCCAATACAGTTCGGCGTCTATTGGAGCTCGGAACATTGCCGGTCATCAACGAGAATGACACCGTGTCGACGGCAGAAATCAGCGTTGGGGACAACGATACGCTCGGAGCACTTGTCGCAGTCAGTGTAAAAGCAGATCTTCTGATTGTTCTATCGGATATCGATGGCCTATATACTGCAGATCCACGCAACAGTACTGATGCCCATCTGATTCCCGAGGTGCGTGAAATAACACCTCAGATGCGCGAAAGTGCGGGCGGCGGGGGAACCGCCCTCTCTACAGGCGGCATGGTTACCAAACTGATTGCGGCGGAACTCTGCATGAAAGCAGGAACGGACATGATTATTTTGAATGGATCGAAACCATCTCTGATTTATGATCTGCTGGATGGAAAATGTGTAGGAACACGCTTTATCGGGAGGAATTCAAAATGAGAAAAACACATGATATTCTGGTGGAAACACGGGCAGCGCTGCCAGCTCTGACAGCATCCCGAAATAGAAAAAATGCAGCCCTGGAAGCGATTGCAAAAAGACTGATTTCCGAGCAGAAAAGCATCCTGGCAGCGAACCGGGAGGATGTAGAGGCAAGCCGCAGCAAATATGGCGAGGTCATGATTGACCGCCTTACCCTGACACCGGAGCGCATTGAGGGAATGGCACAAGGCGTGCTCGATGTCATTGCTCTGCCGGATCCGGAAGGACGGGTTCTTCGTCGTGTGGAACGGCCGAATGGCCTTGTGATTGAAAAGACCTCGGTTCCACTCGGTGTGATTGCCATCATCTATGAAAGTCGACCGAATGTCACGTCAGATGCGGCAGTCCTTGCGTTGAAATCAGGCAATGCAGTCATATTACGCGGCGGAAAGGAAGCGTTCCGATCCAATGCGGCGATTGTGCACGCAATTCATCTGGGGCTCGAGGACGCAGGCCTTCCGGCGGCGCTGGTCGGCTTCGTGGAGGATACCGATCGTTCCAGTGCGGAAGAGTTGATGAAGGCGGTCGGATTGATTGACCTGCTGATCCCGCGAGGCGGTGCCGGCCTGATTCGTCGCTGCATGGAGAGCGCAAAGGTGCCCTGCATCCAGACCGGAACCGGAATCTGCCACATCTTTGTTGATGCGACAGCAGATCAGGAAACAGCGCTGAACATCATCGAAAACGCGAAAGCCAGCCGCCCGTCCGTGTGTAACGCGGAGGAGGTCCTGCTGGTCCACAGGGATATTGCGGCTGAGTTCCTGCCAAAACTGCAGAAGCGGCTTACGGCAGACCGCACGGAGAAAGGACAGGCTCCAGTGGAGCTTCGGCTTGATCCCCGTTCGGCAGAGATTATTTCCGGCGTTCCGGCTGGAGAAAAGGACTTTGATACCGAATATCTGGATTATATTCTTGCGGTTGCCGTTGTGGATGACACCGATGCCGCCATCGAGCACATAGCCTGCCACTCCACTGGCCACAGTGACGCGATTCTTACTCAGAACGATGAGAATGCTGCAAAATTCACGATGATGGTGGATTCCTCTTCTGTCTATGTGAATGCATCCACTCGGTTTACGGACGGTGGCGAGTTCGGACTGGGCTGCGAGATGGGCATCTCCACACAGAAGCTCCACGCCCGCGGTCCCATGGGTCTGGAAGAACTGAACAGCTACAAGTACGTCATCCGCGGGAACGGACAAACGAGATAAGAAATCGGAAAAACAAGGTCGGTTCTTGACAAAGGAACACTTTGTTTGTATGATGTTTCACATGGAAAACATTGGATAGAACGGGTAAAAAGGGGGACAGAAAAGCGATGAGGAAAAAGAATAAGAATCAGGAACTGGAAGAAGAACTGACGGAAGAAGAACTCGACCTTGATGAAGAATACGAGGATGAGGAAGAAGGCGGCGGAAAAGGCATAGTATTGAAAGTATTACTTGCCGTTTTCATCGTATGCATCATTGTTGCGGTTGGTTTCTTTGTTCTGCGGTTTGTTCAGAATATGCCGAAACTGGACAACAGCTCGGCAGAAGTTGTCGCATCAGAGATTGATACAGCGGATGACATGAATCCGGTATCGGATGATGCACTTGTGGAACCGGAGCCTACTCCGACACCGACGCCCACTCCGAAACCCACACCGACACCGACGCCCACTCCGTCGATCCCGGAAAAATACAAAATACCCGATATCGACCCGAATGATCTGACCGCCGTCCGGGCTCACATTCAGTCAAAGCTGGATGAGATTGCTGCGGATATCTATTGTCCGGATTTCGATTCCATCACTTGCAATGAAGACTGCACGGTCTTCACCGTTGTCTGCAACTCGGTTCAGGAAAGTCTTGCAGAGCAGGAAGCAGTCAACAAGATGTATGATTTCGGCAGGATGTATGCTGCATATGCCGGAACAACACCGGGCAATATCCACATTGATTACAAGAACTTCTATGGAGAGGTTCTGTGGACTAGAGATTCAAAAGGATAATCAAATTGAATACAGAGAAGCAGCCGCCTCTAAATTGAGGCGGCTGCTTTAACATTGTAATCTGATTCGCTTATTTGTAATATTTCTCTGCGTGATACTGGAACAGGGCTTTGATTACCGAAGTGATGTTGCTCACGGATACAGTAGCGCCGCTGACGGCGTCCGGCTCAACCGGTTCAATTACGTTGCCATACCCTTCCCAGGCATCATATTGGGCTTTGCTTGTACCGACCAGTTTCTGAATAAAGTTCTCATCCATATATTCCGGAGTATAATCCGGGTGCCCCATAATGGGATTACTGTCGCCCCACAGACCGACGGTTATGCCATCCAACTCTCCCAGAGAAATCTGGCGGATAGAAGCTTCTTCCGGGGTTTCCTTTGTGTTGAGGAGCTCAATATACATCACGGAGCGATAGTTCTTTTCCGGACCGCGACAGGTGCAGGAAGTATACGCAACCTGATAGCGGGTAAATGTTTTATTTTTATTCTCGAACAGAATAACAGCTTCCAGATCGGTCGGAGTTCCACCGCTTGCGTACTGCGTATAGGGAATGGTTTCCAGGTCAGCATATGCTGGAATGATACAGACTGCGGACAGGATCGCAATCGCGCAGAGCAGGCAAAGAAATGCTTTCAGACTTTTCATAATCCGGTCTCAGGCGACGGGATGCAGACGGGAGAAATCGATCAATGCGTAATCGGCACGCCAGGTGCAGAAGTAATCGTTTCCGTTGGCATCTTCGGAATACTGGATCAGTTCCACACCATGGTCGCCCTGATAAGCCCAGTTGCCGCCGACGTTATAGAGCAGCTCAGGATTCCAGCCGAGGAAGATCAGCAGGGACTTTGTCATGCCCGCATAGCCACCGCCGCCGCACATGAGAAAGATCGGCTTATCTTTCGGGAAGAGATCTTCAAGTACCAGCATGGATTCCTCGTAATTTGCATCTGCAGTGGCAATGCTGCCGTCTTCATTCCAGGTCAGAGTGAAGAGCGTGTCCCCATCATAGGCGCCTTCCACCGGAAGTGCTGAGAGGGTGGCGAGATAAGGATACGGCACAATACGGAAGCCCTCTACTGTGGATGCGAGGTCCGCATTGCCGCCGATCGCCGCATAGTCTGCCGGATCGAAGAGCATGCGGACATCGCGGTATACAACATCATCGCGGCCAAGATATTGATCCAACGTCTCCATGTTGATGTTTTTGTCAACACCGAACATGTTCGTTTCATCCGGCTCTGAAGCGGGAAGTGCATCTGCAAAGGCAACGCAGGAGAGACTCAGGAGCAGGATCAGCGCAAGGAGCAGGGAAGCGGTTTTTTTCATTTTCATTCCTCCTAATAAATAATTGCCGAAAAATCAGCTGTAATAATTCTAAAAGAAAACCATATCAATGTCAACCGATTCACAGTCGAATTCTTCAAAGTCTTTATGGGCAGCTGAGCATGGATATATACCGTGAACTACTGCGTTTCAAGAAACTGAAGAATCAGCTGATTGGTGTTGATCCCCGTGATGTTCTCTGCGGACCATGAGTGATGTCCTCCTTTCACTATCAGGTGCCACACCTGCCGGTCAGAGTGGTCATCACGGTACACAGTCATAAAAGAGGCTTTTCCAACAGAATTGGTCTCCACCAAACAAAGTCCGTTTGCCTCAGCGTAATATGCCACCACATCCTCTATGGCTGGCGCTTTGGAGTACCTGGCGCTCCCGTCGCTGTTTTTTGGGATCACATCATCTTTTTCTCCGGTAATCTGAAGCAGGCTAACCTGACAGGAAGAAGGGCGGGAAGACCATACGGATTCCGGCATCATGCCGGCAACGCTGACAACAGCAGAAAAGGTGTCATTAGCTTCCAGGGCAAGACGATGGGACATGAACGCACCGTTACTGAAGCCGACCGCAAATACCCGCTCAGAATCGAGACGATATTCACGCTGCAGCCAGATAGCCAGGGCTGAGAGAAATTCCACGTCTCTGTTGGGAGAGTCGGCAATTCCGGAATTCCAGCCGGTGGCGGATGTTCTGTCATTTGGATTTGGAGCCCCGGTCACATATGCCACGGCGTATCCAAGTTGATTGGCGTCTTTTTCAAAGCCGGTCTGCAGGCGAAAGCTCTCTGCTGTCTGCCCGTATCCGTGCAGCATGAGAATCAGAGGTGATCCCTCGGCGGTTTCCGGCAGGTCCAGAATAAAATCATGATCCGCACCGTCGTAACCGCATGTATAATGGTTGTCCTGGGTTCGGACAACATTCTCGATATCAGGACTTATCTCTGAACAGCCCATGAGGATGGGAGAAAGGATCAGAATAAATGCAGCAAGGACAGCATGCCACCTGAGCAGATTTTCATCCATCGACCGACAGCAAACCTTTTTTCGTAATTCGTTTTTTTTCAATTTGGCTGCGTCCATCAGGATCACCCATTTCATCGATTGTGTTTTCCGTGTTTTTCGATTTTTATATTACCGACAAATGAAAATGCTGTCAAGAAGACGCTTATGTCAGGACAACAGGATTCAAAGAAGCAGTGATCGGGCAGAGAATATGGATGGAAAATCCGATCGGAATATGCTAAAATCATTTTATTCTTCAATACACTGCATCCTACAGAAGCATAGTGGGAAAACGGTCTAAAACTCGTGGGAGAGGAGAATAGTTATGAAGCAGGGAAATACAGTGATTCGGACCATCCAGGGTGATATTACGAAAGTGAATTCCGTAACGGCGATCGTCAACGCCGCAAACAAATCGCTGCTCGGCGGAGGTGGCGTCGATGGAGCGATCCATCGCGCAGCAGGAAAGGAACTGCTGGCAGAATGCCGCACGCTGAACGGCTGCGAAACCGGAGAAGCAAAGATTACTGGAGCCTATCAGCTCCCCTGTGAATATGTCATCCATACAGTCGGGCCGATCTGGCGCGGGGGAAACCGTCACGAAGCGGAACTGTTGGGGAACTGTTACCGGAACTCCCTGAAGCTGGCAGCGGAGCACGGAATTCGCAGCATTGCGTTCCCGTCCATTTCAACAGGGGTTTATTCCTATCCGTTGGAGCAGGCAGCGGATATTGCGGTCCATGCGGCCAGTGAATTTGTCTCTTCCAATCCGGAACAGTTTGATGAAATCATCTGGGTGCTCTTTGATGCGCGTACCAAAGAGGTCTACGATAGTGCGCTGAGAACGCTGGAAAAAGAACTGGCCTGCTAATAATTGCACTCTCGTTGACGGTAATAATGTCATACATCAAAAAACTCCCCCGACGGATTGAAGATAATTCGTCGGGGGAGTTAATCTTGTTGTTACATGATGGGTATCTTGATTTTCAGGTCGCTGAGAGGCCAGGAGGAACAAGCGTGGAACCAGCCCATCTCCTTGTCCATACGGCGCCGGCCGTCTCCGATGGGAGAGACAAAGATATCGCCGGAGAGCAGATGGCTGCGGCAGAACCCGCACTCGCCGTTGCGGCAGTGAGTATCAATGGCAATTCCGGCACGCTCCAGTGCGACTGCCACAGGTTCAGAAGCAGCCGCTTCAATGACATCTTCATGGATGCCTCGGATGACGGTGATCTTGAAGCTCTTGATCTCCGTACCTTTCGGATAACCGGGAAGAGTGGATACATCCGTCGGATTGTTCACCACATCATGGCGGAAGCGGCGGACGGACACTCCCATCTCATCCAAGGCCTTCTTTACAAAGGTAAACATCGGCAGCGGGCCACAGAACATGTAGGTGCAGTCCGGGGTGGAATACTTCTCGATGATCTCACGGGTGATGAAGCCTTTTTCACCATCCCAGTCAGGCTCATCGGAGAGCACGTGCACGACCTTGACGTCCGGGCAGGTTTTTTCAATGATGTCGAGCTCATCCTTCAGGACAATGTCATTTGCTTTGACCGAGCCGTAGAGAATGGTGAGTCTGCATCCCTTCATCTTGCCGTTGGCGATCTCCTTTGCCATGGAGTGGAATGGAGTGATGCCGCTGCCGCCGGCAAGCGCGACAAGCTCTTTACTGTCACGCAGCGGTTCCCAGTAGAAGAAGCCGAAGGGAA
>JAEEGL012081172.1_pt1 | contig 12218 bp, 9 predicted proteins | sample 9134231 | NCBI WGS metagenome assembly JAEEGL01 (sample SAMN16246548, study PRJNA631951) | gut metagenome | biome: gut microbiome; feature: rumen; material: fiber-attached | host: Bos | place: Iran: Karaj | collected 2018-10
GAAATCTACCAGAACATGGTTCGTTCAGTGGATAAGACAGCTCCAGAGTCAATTCACCTTTGCGACTTCCCAGTTTGCAATGAGCAGTTCATTGACAAGAAGCTTGAGGAAGATATGGACGAGCTTCTTAAGATTGTCGTTCACGGACGTGCTTGCCGTAACACAGCAAACATCAAGAACCGCCAGCCAATCGGACAGATGTACATCAAGGCTGAGCATGAGCTTGACGAGATGTATGTAAGCATCATTGAGGATGAGCTTAATGTTAAGAAGGCTACATTTACAGATGATGTTTCAGCATTCACATCATATTCATTCAAGCCACAGCTTCGTACAGTTGGTCCTAAGTATGGTAAGTTCCTTGGTGGAATTCAAAAGGCACTAGCTTCACTTGATGGCAACGCAGCCTACGCAGAACTTAAGGCAAATGGGGTATTAAAATTGCCTGAGGTTGATGCTTCTATCGAGCTTGCAGAGGAAGACTTACTTATCTCTATGGCTCAGACAGAGGGCTTCGTAGCAGATGGAGACAACTACGTAACAGTAGTTCTCGATACAAATCTTTCAGATGAGCTTCTTGAGGAAGGCTTCGTACGTGAAATCGTTTCAAAGATTCAGACAATGCGTAAGGAAGCAGACTTCGAGGTTATGGACCGCATTAGCGTAGCATACGCTGGAACTGACAAGGCTAACGACATCTTTGCTCGCAACAAAGACGTTATCGCCGGTGAGGTTCTTGCTGATTCTATCGCTGAAGGTACAGAAGGTTCTCATGTAAAAGAATGGAATATTAATGGCGAAAAAGTAACACTTGCAGTAACTCGTAACTAATTGAAGACAGAAAAAAGCTGGTAGGCAACAAGCTCTTGGGGGTCTCAAGTGAGACATGCTGTTGAACGGAGACATCTAAGGCTTGTAGCCGTAACCAGCGGGATTGCAGACTAAGAAGGGGGTTTGGGTTTATGAAGAGACAGATGCCAAGCACGAAAGAGATTGAGCGTGAGATTAAGGGCCGTGTTAAGAGCATGTTTCGTAAGGAATTTGAGGAAGCCACAAAGGAAGAAATCTACAGGGCTTGCGCAGAAGTAGTGAATGATGTTGTCATCGACAACTGGCTGACAACACAGAAGGAATTCACCAAGCAGGATCCAAAATGTGTATACTACATGTCCATGGAGTTTTTAATTGGACGTATGCTTGGTAACAACATGATTAATATGCGTGGCTACACTGAGGTTATGGATGCCCTGGCTGATTTAAAGGTTGATATTAATGCAATCGAGGATCAGGAACCAGATCCAGCTCTTGGTAATGGAGGCTTAGGTCGACTTGCCGCGTGCTTTTTAGATTCGCTTGCTACCCTGCAGTATCCAGCATATGGTTGCGGTATTCGTTACCATTATGGAATGTTCAAGCAGAAGATTACTGATGGCTATCAGGAGGAAATTCCTGATGATTGGCTTCAGACACGTTATCCATTTGAGTTGGAGCGTTCAGAGTATGAGTTTGAAGTTAAATTTGGTGGCTGGGTTCGTTACGAAGGCCAACCAGACGGAAGCACTAAGTATGTACACGAGGGTTATAACTCAGTAATTGCTGTACCATACGATATGCCAATCACTGGTTTTGACAATGGAATGGTTAATACTCTCATGATTTGGGATGCTAAGCCAAAGGAAGTTTTCCGACTTGCTTCTTTTGAGAGAGGTGACTACGACAAAGCTGTTGAGGACATGAATTTGGCTCGCAACCTTACAGAGGTTCTTTATCCAAATGATAATCATGTTCAGGGCAAGGAGCTCAGACTTAAGCAGCAGTATTTCTTCGTTTCTGCTTCATTACAGAGAGCTATTGCCAAGTATTTACGCTATCATCACGATATTACAAAGCTTCCAGAAAAAGTTGTTTTCCAGATGAACGATACTCATCCAACACTTACAGTAGCAGAGCTTATGAGACTGCTTATGGACGAGCATGGATTAGGTTGGGACGAGGCGTGGGAAGTTACAACTCACTGTGTTGCTTACACCAACCATACTATTATGGCTGAAGCTTTGGAAAAATGGCCAGAAGAAATCTTCAAGGGACTTCTTCCTAGAGTGTATATGATTGTTGAGGAAATTAACCGTCGCTTCTGTGAGGAGATTAAGCGCAAATTCCCAGGTGATGATGCGCGAGTTCATCGTATGGCTATCCTTTCTGATGGTCAGGTTAAGATGGCTCACATGGCTATCGCTGCAAGCTTCAGTGTAAATGGTGTTGCTGCTCTTCATACTGAAATTTTGAAGAATGTTTCTCTTCATGATTTCTATGAGATGTACCCTGAGAAATTCAACAACAAGACCAATGGAATTACCCAGCGTCGTTTCTTAATGCATGGTAACTATATGCTTTCTGATTGGGTTATTTCAAAGATTGGTCGTGGCTGGATTACAGACCTTTCTCAGATGCAAAAACTCACAAGATTCCTTGATGATGAAAGAGCTCTCAGGGAGTTTATGGAGATTAAATACGAAAATAAAAAGCGTCTTGCAAAGTACATTTGGGAGCACAACAAGATTAATGTTGATCCTTCATCAATCTTTGATGTGCAGGTAAAACGACTTCACGAGTACAAGCGTCAGCTCCTGAATATTTTGCACGTAATGTATCTGTATAATCAGATTAAAGAGCACCCAGAAATGGATTTCTATCCAACTACATTTATCTTTGGTGCAAAAGCATCAGCAGGCTATGAAAATGCTAAGCTTATCATCAAGCTTATCAACAATGTTGCCGCTGTAATCAACAACGATAAGTCTATTGATAATAAGCTTAAGGTTGTTTTCATTGAGGATTATAGAGTTTCTAACGCAGAGTGGATTTTTGCTGCAGCAGATGTATCAGAACAGATTTCTACTGCTTCTAAGGAAGCATCTGGTACAGGAAACATGAAGTTCATGCTTAATGGTGCTGTCACAATTGGTACTATGGATGGTGCTAATGTGGAGATGTATCAGGAATTAGATGGCAAGGATATCTTTATCTTTGGTATGAGCTCAGATGAAGTTATTGCTCATGAAAAGAATAGAGATTACAATCCTGTAAATGAAATGAACAATAACCACCACATCCAAAAGGTGCTTACACAGCTTGTTAACGGCTATTATAGCATTGACAATCCTGAGTTGTTCCGCCCAATTTACAACTCACTTCTGAATACTCAGTGCACAGAGAGAGCGGATATGTACTTCGTTCTTAAGGACTTTGCTTCTTATTGTGAAGCCCACGAGAAGATTCAGGAGGCTTACAAGGATAAAAAGAAATGGGCAAGAATGGCTCTTTCAAATGTGGCTCATGTTGGAAAGTTCTCATCTGACAGAACTATCCAGGAATATGTAGACGATATTTGGCATTTGAGTAAGCTTAAATTATAATCAGTGGCTTCACCTCCATGAATAATGCTAAGTGCTTTGACACTGAGAAAGAAGTCTGAGAGGCTTCCATTATGAATGGGGGTGAAGTTCTGTGAATAGATGGATTTTGGAGACAAAAATGAATCAAACTATTAACAACAGGAACAAATACATCCCTTGGATATTTATTCCCACAATTATGGCAATATTAATCCAGACCGCTGTTTCAATATTTTTATTGGAGCTTTACGTGATTAAGGAGCTTTCTACTGTCAGCGGTGGAACCTATACGGATTTTTCGATAGCGCTGATAAATGATTTTATTAATGGTGATGCTTCGGCAATAATATCCCTGTTGTATGCAAGTATTGCTGGGATTATTGCTTTCATTATTTTTAAAGGTCGTTTTAGAGAGGGAAAGCTTTCTTCTTTGAAGGGAAAATCAAAGAATGTGCCATGCACCGTTGGCGGTATTTTGATTTTTACTGTGGGTATGGAGTACGTTACTCTTTACCTAATGAACTCTGTTTCATCAGCGTTTCCTTCATGGTTGGAAGAATATGAGCAGCTCATGGAATCAGCAGGAATTGATGCGGAAATGACCATAATCATGACCTGTTACGCAGTTATATTTGGACCTATTTGCGAGGAGATTTTATTCAGGGGTATTACATTTTTTGCAGCGCGAAAGATTATGCCGGTTCAATTTGCAATTCTCGTTCAGGCAATTATGTTTGGCGCATTCCATATGAACAAGCTTCAGGGCATATATGCTTTTGTACTTGCTCTTGGTTTAGGATATATCATGTATCTGTACGACAACCTGTTAGTTACCATATGTATTCATATTCTATTCAATTTCTGCGGAACTATCGGCTCAGCATTTATGCCAGTGGGAGGGGATAATTTGATTTCCTTCTTTGCCTGCTCATTAGCATCTTTGATTGCAGTGTATGGTTCAATTATTCTTTTAAGAAAAGGCTCTGCATTGGTTAAGGATGACAGCTTTTTTGCCGATATATAATTACACGGACGATAATCATAGAGGCCAGGAAGACCATAAGTTTTCCTGGTTTTTATTATTTACAGCCTTTTTCTATATTCACAATGGATGTTTATAAACATTTATTGGCTGTGAATAGTAACTTCTATGAGGCAGAAAAAGGACTTTCTTCCACTTTTAGTAATTCTATGTTTTTCAAAGGAGGAAAGCGAATGGTAATTCAAAACTCTGAGGTTTCTATGACCTCAAAATCTAGCGTCGCTAGAGAAATGAAGCTGACTATTCGGTCAGAACTCAAACCACTAATCAATTTAGAGAACATCCAAGTAGTAGGGGATGATGGGAAAATTGAAAAGTCAGAAGGCAGTGAAGAGACAGAGACAAAAAACACTAAGAACGCCATTGGAGGAGAAGGTTTTCTTTCATCACTGAATTACGCATTGTCATCAAATGGTAATGTGAAAGAGGTTGAACAGGATAATCCGCTTTTAAATGTCGCCGCAAACAGAAAGGTTCGACTTCATACCATGGAGTATCTTTTCCGAATGCTGGTTTTTGGGAGATATATGGATGAAGATAGTGCCTTTGGCAGAATGCTACGGGAGACCTTTGGTAGTAGTGATTCTGGAGAACTTTCTACAGGAATGAATTATATGGGACTCACTGACACGCAGCCAAGTTTCGTTCAGGTAACCACAACATCCTATTCATATCATGAAGAACAGAGTCTAGAGTATGCTTCAACCGGAACGGCTATAACTGCCGATGGACGAAAGCTAAGTTTTAATTATAACTTCGCAGTGTCTGAATCATTTTCAAGGGAATATGAATCTATGGTTGAAACGGCTGTGAGACGCTGTATTGACCCACTAGTTATAAACTTGGATGACTGTCCTACTTCAATTAATAATCAGACGTTCTATTTTGATTTAGATGGTGATGGTGAAGAGGATGAAATGCATAACCTGGGAGGTGGCGCAGGATTTCTTGCATTGGATAGAAATGAAGATGGTGAAATAAATGATGGACTGGAGCTGTTTGGGGCTCGTACAGGTGATGGTTTTAAAGAATTGGCTGAGTTCGATGAAGATGGAAATGGATGGATTGACGAGAATGATCCTATATTTACAAAGCTTAGAATAATGACAATCACTGAAAATGGTGAGAAAGAACTATACGGGCTTAAAAAATCAGATGTCGGGGCAATCTTCCTCGGAAGAGTTGACACAGAATTCAGACACAGGGAATCAGCAGGAGATGTAGCAGCTCTCACACGAAGCTCGGGAATTTTCCTTCATGAGTCAGACGGTCACGCGGGCGGTGTCCAACACGTTGATTTCACTACGTAGATTAATTATAATTATGCCTAGAAATTCAGGGTGGGTAATAATGATATGAATCTAGGCAAACATAAAATGAAGATAAGAAGCAGCAGTGCACTGGTTATAGCAGCCGGGTGTGCTGTTGCTTTTATGTTTTTAACTACATGTGTTAGCTTTTATTATTACAGACAGCGTATGAACGAGGCCTACGGTTTGCTACAGGAGGCAAAGTACAATCAATACGATTCCTATGTAGCTATGATTACCTCTGACGATGATTCTGATTTTTGGCAGCGCGTATACAAATCTGCCTCAGAATATGGCAAGGAACATGGTCTATATGTGGATTTGATTTCAGATAATGTAGATGTTAAATATACTAAAGCTGAACTTCTGGAAATGGCAATTGAGTCAAACTGCGATGGTATTCTTTTGGAAGGCGATGAGAGTCCAGAGATTGTGAGCCTTTTGAACAAGGCTGCTGGGAAAAATATACCGGTCATCACCCTTGAGAACGATGTGCCAGTAGATTCTCGCGTCAGCTTTGTTGGTGTAAATAATTACACAATTGCGAAGCTTTATGCTACATCCTTGGCTGAAAATATAGTTAAGCAAAAGCACGTGATGGTGTTAGGTGATAGCACAATAAATGAAACAACAGCAAACAATTTTGTTAACAATATGCAGGAGGCATTGGCTGGGGAGAATATTGCAAATGCCCCTCTGGAATTTGAAGTAAGAATCGTTGAAAGCGATGATGCCTTTGCTACTGAAGAATACATCCAGAATCTTTTCAGGAAAAATGAGCTTAGCCCAATTGTAATCTGCCTGGATGCTGTTTCTACTGAGTGTTTTTATCAGGCTATGATTGATTACAACAAGGTAGGCTCGGTGTTATTATTCGGTAATTATGAATCGCAGGTTATCTACACTGGAATAAAGCAGGGGGTAATCAAGAGCACTGTCACAATGGATGCAGATAGTATGGGTTCAACAGCTGCAAAAGCATTTATTGAATACCGAGACGCTGGATATGTCTCAGACTATATAAATGTTGAGCCTAAGATGATAAATGGGCAGAATATTGCTGATTATCTGAAGGAGGGACAGAATGAGTAAGAGCATCTTCAAGTCAATTTCCCTCAGAAAAAAGATGATTATTGTATTCTGTTTGCCTACCATTTTATTGTTTATGGTGAACATGACCCTGTATCTTGGTACCAGCAGAATGCTTAGTAGCCTTGATGCTGTTTATGCCAGCAATAATTCTCTGAACGATTTAACTAAGGCATTGGATACCCTGCAGAATTCCACAAGGGATTATCTAGGAACAAAGACCAGTGATGCCTTAGAGCAGTATTATATTGCGGAGCAAGACTTTTCAAATCTCCTTGATAATTTTGAGATAAACAAGGATGATAACGAAAGCAGAGTGCTGGAACGTAATATACGTGTAATGTCTGGAAATTATATTTTAGCTACCAATCAGGCAGTGGAAAGTAAGCGTGGTGGAAATGTAGAAAAGTACAAAAATTACTATGACACCGCAACTCGAATTTATAACTACATAGATACCAACATAACAAGTCTTAACAATCAGCAGTTTGTTAACAACTCAAAATCCTACAGCACTATGATGGCGGCTCTGCAGACCATTGAGGAGTTGAACATTCTTACTTTGATTATTATTGGTCTTGCAAACTTAAGCTTCGTAGTCCTTATTGCATCTACAATCACAGAGCCTCTTATTAAGCTGGCGGCTGCGGCAAACCGCGTTTCTAATGGTGACTTCGAGGTTTCCCTTCCTCAGGTAAAGAATAATGATGAGGTTGGTGTTGTGACCCGTGCTTTTAACAAAATGGTTGTTTCCCTGAAGGCCTACATTACAAAGCTTACCGAATCTATGGAAACTGAGCGTAAGCTCAAGGAAAATGAGCTTATTATGGCAAATCACATAAAAGATGCAGAATTAAAGTATTTGCAGTCTCAGATTAATCCTCATTTTTTGTTTAATACATTAAATGCCGGGGCTCAGCTTGCCATGATGGAGGGAGCAGACCGGACTACAGAGTATATGCACAATGTTGCAAACTTCTTTAGATACAACATCAAGAAAAATAAAGATGTTGTTACTCTAAGAGAAGAGATAGAGCTGGTTGATATTTATATCTACATTATCAATGTACGTTTCGCTGGAGAGATTCAGTTTGAAAAGTATGTGGATGAAAGCCTTTTAAATGTACAAATCCCAAGTATGATTCTCCAGCCGATAGTTGAAAATAGTATCAACTATGGTGTAAGAAACATCGAGTGGACCAAGAGAATCACCCTTTCTGTCTATGAATTGGGGGATTATACTTGTGTCAGCATCAAGGACAATGGAATCGGCATGAATGACGAGACTATAACAAAAATCCTTGAAGGCAGTTATGAGGGCAATCCACAAAAAACTGATTCCAATGGAGTGGGACTTGCAAACTGCATAGAAAGATTGAATATTTTCTATGAAAGAGATGATGTTCTTGATATCATATCAGAAGGAGAAAATAAAGGAACGGAGACAATTCTTTACTTGCCTTCCCCAAAATAGAGGTTTTGAAATGTACAAAATAATGCTAGCCGATGACGAGGGCATCGTGATTGACTCCCTCAGATTCATTATAGAAAAAGAATATGGCAGCCAGTGTGATATCCGTGTAGCTAAGACAGGTCGTCAGGTTATAGAACTGGCGGAAGAGTTTCAGCCAGACATTGCTTTTATGGATATACAGATGCCGGGAATAAATGGAATTGATGCCATGCGCGAGATTCGTCGCAGTAATAATCATGTTGTTTTCATTGTGATGACAGCCTATGACAAATTTGACTACGCGAAGGAAGCGATTTCTCTTGGTGTGCTGGATTACCTTAATAAGCCTGTGAGTCGAGAGGCTATTCTCGACATATTAAAAAAGGCAATGCGACAAATTGATGGTGAACGAACCAAGAGAAGCGATGACTTGAGAGTCAGAGAAAAACTTGAGATTGTCGTACCGATTATTGAAAATGGTCTTATTCAGGATTTATTGTTTAAGGAATACTTTAAGGAAGATATTGATAACTATAAAACTCTCCTTGGAATAGATTGTAATTATGGTTACATGGCCTGCATGGTATTTGGTCGTGAGCTTGTTGGAAACTACATGAAGGGCGCTGTCGCAGCTTCTATCCAGGCGCAGAAATCCTACAAGGAAATCCACACAATTACCGACGATTACATCAAGGGAATCATGGGTAATGTTATGTCTAACAAAATCCCAATCCTCATTCCATGTGAGAACGATACACTGTCTTATAATGAAAGAAACGCTATTGTAGAAAACGCCAGAGCACTTTGTCGTAAGCTGGCAGAGCGTTTTGACATGGACTTCCGTGTTGGCTTTGGCTCAGTCAAGCCTTTAGAGCACATGAGCGAATCCTATGAGGAGGCCAATTCGGTGCTTATTGCCAATACAAGTCACGTGGCACATGTGGATGATATGCCTGTGGCGTGCCAGTATGAATCGAATTATCCAATGGATTTGGAGAAACGTCTTTTTGACGAGCTTTCTCTTGGAAATATTAATGAGGTTACTTCATTATCCCAGAGCTTTTTTGAGTGGATGGAGGAAACCTACGGCAATGATACAGATAGTATTCGCTTGAAGTGCTTGGAGTTTGTCTTATGGGCAGAGCATCTCGCCTACGAAAAGACAGGTAGAATGTATGAGTTTAAAAGCAGGGCAAATTATCTTTCAGAACTTATGCATTTGGCGGGGCTTGCAGAGATGAAGGGGTGGTTTATAGACAAGATGAAATCTGCGACTTTCTGGGTTTCAAACAAGCAGGAAGAGCAGTCCATGAGCGCCGTGAATAAGGCAAAGCAGTATATTGATGAAAACTACATGAAGGAACTAACGCTTGATGATGTTTCAAGAGTTGTAAATATCAGTTCCTACTATTTTTCAAAGGTCTTTAAAGAAGAAACTGGTGAGAACTTTATAGATTATCTCACAAAGCTTCGAATTGAAGCAGCTAAGAAACTACTTAAGACAACAAATAAATCTATGAAGGAGATTTCATCAGAGGTAGGCTATTCTGATCCTAATTACTTCTCGAGAAACTTTAAGAAATATACTGGTAAAACTCCAACAGATTATCAAAAGGGACAATAATTATTATGAAGGTATTTTTTAAAAAGTTTATAGCAATTACTGGGGTTGCTCTTATGCTGTGTGGGTGCAGCAGTGGGGTGGTGTCTGATTCTAAGACAGAGCAGCAGGAGGATGACGAACTGGAAATCGGAATGTGCTTTGATTCATTTGTCATTGAGCGCTGGGAAAAGGATCGTGACGTGTTTGTGGCTACGGCTTCAGGACTTGGAGCTACAGTCAATGTTCAAAATGCAAATGGAAACGTGGATAAGCAGATTGAGCAAATCAGATATTTAATTGACAAAAAGGTAGATTGTCTGGTTATTATTCCAATCGACGGGGACAGCCTGAAGGATGTGATAGGTGAGGCTCGAGAGGCTGACATACCAGTGGTTTGCTACGACCGTCTTATTGCGGATGTAAAGGCAGATTTATACATATCCTTTGATAATGAAATGGTTGGGCAAATGCTTGGTGATGCAATCGTTGCCCAGGGGGCTGAAAATGTCATCATGATATGTGGACCGCTTACTGACAACAATGTACCTATGGTTAATCAGGGTTTCATGGAGGTTATGAAGGACAATGATATAGAAGTTCTTGATACGTATAATTGTGAGGGCTGGAAGGCTGAGTATGGAAGCGCCTATATTTACGACAATATGAACCTGGTAAAACAGGCAGACGCCATAATGTGTGGAAATGACGATGTGGCAACTTCTGTTATTAAAGCGCTGGCAGTTGCGCAATTAGCAGGTGAAATCCCAGTTGTCGGTCAGGATGCAGACTTGCCTGCCTGTCAGCACATTGTCACAGGCACTCAACTAATGACAGTCTATAAGCCTGTTGGTAAACTTGCAGAAGAGGCGGCAAAGCTTACAGTTACGATTGCCAAGGGAGAGGAACTTTCTGTGAATACTACCATAAATGACGGAACCTATGATATCCCTTATGTGGCTGTCGAACCTGTGGCTGTCACTAGAGATAACATGGACGAGGTTATCATTGACGGTGGGTTCCACACAAGAGAAGACGTATACATGAATGCAGAGTAGAGGAGACCAGCTATGAATATTGGAATGTTAATGCTATGGTTTTGTGTTTGCTATATTGTTGTTACCTGGATTGGTATTTTTCATACTATTTTTAATATCAAGATCCTTCACATGAAATCAATGAAGGAAAGCCCAGGAATGGGAGAGGGCTCTCGGCAGTACCAAGATTTTCATTTATAAAAGCTGGTGTTGGCGGTAACAATCTAAGCAAAGGCATCAAATCTACTTCCAGCCATACCATAGGAATTGCCGATACCGGATCTGCTGTAGCCAGTATTTGCAGTTTTAAACTGTGAGGCGATATCATTATATGCGCTGGCAGTTTTCTTGCGAGCCTCAAGCATAGCAGTAGGATCGATGAGGCGTGATTCTTCTGTGGCTGAAACCCTGGCATTAGGATACTGGACAGGAGTAGTTCCGTTAATGCCGGCAGTATTTTTAGTAGCCTCAGTAGCAAACACATCTGATACTTCAGATTCATTCTGGACAGAGTAGTTCATAGGCTGAATACTTGCAACTTGACTATATGTATTTATTCCACTTATAGGTGCAATAGCCATAGGAACCCTCCTTTATGAGATGTACCATTATAGTATCATGCCAAGCAGTTCAATAACCAAAAAACACAGATATTTCAGTGATACTCAACTGAGAAATAAACAGCAAAATTGCCACAAAAAGAATAATTAGCACAATCTTGCAAATAATTACTAGGACTAGCACAAAAATGTGCTAGTCCTTTTTTATACCCTTAAACGATTTAGACAAAAATGTGAAGAAAGTAACAACCATGTTAAGAAAGCTCTTTGGTATATTATTTTCAGACAGGGGAAACAAACAGTTTTCCAACAATAATTTCAAACCTAGATGAAAGGGAGGTTTTTCTAGAATGAAAAGAAAAGTATTAAGTGTACTCTTAACAGGTGCTCTCGCAGCTTCAATGTTCGTTGGCTGTGGAACAAGTACAGAGACAACAGACACAGGAGCAGCTCCTGCAGAGTCAGCTACAGAGACAACTGATGGTGGTTCAGGTGCAGCAGGCGGCACAAAGGTTGGTGTTGCAATGCCTACAAAGGATCTTCAGAGATGGAACCAGGATGGTGCCAACATGCAGAAGGAACTTGAGGCAGCTGGATACACAGTTGACCTTCAGTATGCATCAAACGATGTTCAGACACAGGTTTCTCAGATTGAGAACATGATTAACTCAGGATGTAACGTACTTGTAGTTGCAGCTATCGAAGGTTCTTCACTTGGTGAGGCTATGGATA
>JAEEGL013993549.1_pt1 | contig 12218 bp, 13 predicted proteins | sample 9134231 | NCBI WGS metagenome assembly JAEEGL01 (sample SAMN16246548, study PRJNA631951) | gut metagenome | biome: gut microbiome; feature: rumen; material: fiber-attached | host: Bos | place: Iran: Karaj | collected 2018-10
ATATATCCATTCCCTATTTGTCCAGGTATAGTGATATATATATAATTGCCATTTATCTTATATGAAACACCCCAACGATATACATTATCATTATATTTATTCAAATAATCTAGTTTTATCAAATCTCCATTCTTACTTACTGCATAAAGTTTTATACTAGGGCCCGGATTACTTTCCTTAACAACAAGTACATCCTTAAATTGCTCAACATCTAATGACTCACCAACTATTTCATCAACCTTTTTATTAGCAACATATAAAACCTTTCTATTCCATTCATCATTATTATCTTTAATCTCATAGTTAATTTTTTCATAATTTTCATCTTTTTGAGTTTCTTCTTGTTTTTGTTCCTTTTCTTCTACTGGTACATTATTTTTATTATTATCTTCCTTGTCATAGATAAACATTTTGTAACATGTTAAACCTATTAAACATAGTACTAATAAGATTAATACTATTAATAATACTTTTACACTATTATTACTCTTTGGTGGTTCATAATTGCTATTTACCACATTATTATTCATTCCTTCATTCATAATATTACTCCTTTATTCTCCTTTATTATATAATACGCTTTTAAGAATATTATGCAAGGCATTAAATAATTTACATTTGTTTACAAAAAAATGACCTATTGGTCATTTTGTAATTTATTTAATATATCTTCTATTATATTCCATTCTTTTTCTGTTTCTATTGGTCCTAAAACAGGGTTTTCTTCTAATGGATCAAATGTAGATGCATATACTTTTTTATTACCTTCTTCATCAACTGTATTATCTGTATATACTATATAATTCTTACCAGTTTCATCTGATTCAAATGTAAATAATGCATTACAAGTAATCTTTTCTCCTCTATCATTAAATATTTCAAATTCATTTTTAATTTCTTTTTCCATTATAGCCTCCCTTATCTAAATAACCTTGTAATATTACATTAGCAGCCATTTTATCTACTACTTTTTTTCTTTTCTTTCTACTTACATCTGCACTTATTAATATACTTTCTGCAACTCTAGTAGTTAATCTTTCATCTTCTAATTCAATTGGTAAATTAAATACTCCTAATTTATCTTTAAATTTTAATATATATTCTCCTCTTTCACCAATTGTATTATTCATATTTTTAGGTAGTCCTAAAACTAATACATCTATATTTTTATCTTTAATAATATTACTTAATTCATTAATTAAATAATCGAAATCATCATTATGTCTTAAAGTAGTAAGTGAATTAGCTATAACACCTGTTTCACTAATAGATATACCTAATGTTTTAGTACCTAAGTCAAGTCCTAAATATCTCATAATTGATTTTTTACACTTTCTAGGATTTCATCTACTTTAGAAGAATCTGTTCCTCCACCTTGTCCAAAGGCACTAGAACCTCCTCCATTACCATTACTTCTTACACTAGCAGCTCTAATTAAACTACCTGCATCTAAAGTATTTGATTTACATATGAAGTTAACATTGTTATCATTTACATTAGCTATAAATATAATACCTTCTCCCATCTTATTAAATGCATTATCAATTAATAATTTAAGTGTATTAATATCATAACCACTAACTTTCTTTATAATAAATTTCTTACCATTAATTTCTTCTATTTCATCAAATGCAGTATCATTAGTTAATAATTCTTTTTGTTTCTTTAAATTAAATAATTTTTCTAAATCTTTAACTTTATTTCTAACCATCATTACTTCTTCTTTATTAAATACTATATCTTTATAACTTAATGGTTTATCATTGTTTATTTCTACATTAAATTCTAGATTTAATCCAATTGCTTTAGCTTCATCTATAATACCTTTTGCTTTAGTAAGTAATTTAACCATTTCATCATTATATGGTTTAATAATTTTATATAATTCATTTACTATATTAGTATCAGTAGTAGCTTCTATTCTATATACATTAGCTCCTTTACTTTCAATAGACATAATTGCGAAAGACTTAATATCACCAACATTTTTAACATGTGTTCCACCACATAATTCAACAGAATTATAAAGTGTTACTACTCTTACAATATCATCATATTTTTCATCAAACATATGAACTGCGCCACTCTTTTTAGCATCTTCTAATTTCATTATATTTGTTTCAGAATCTACTTTAGTATTAATCTTTTCATTTACTAAATTTTCTACCATTACAACTTCTTCATCAGTTATTTTATCTGGATAAGTAAAATCAAATCTTAAACTATTTTCTGCTACTTTAGAACCTGCTTGACATACATCATAATCTAATGCTTCTTTTAATGCTTGATTTAACAAATGTGTTGCTGAGTGATTCTTTTCTATTGCTTCTCTTCTTTTTACATTAATTCTAGCAGTTACTTTATCATGTAAATTAATTGTACCTTCTTCTACATTAACTATATGTACATGTTGTTTATTAGGTCCAACTAAACAATCTATTACTTCTACTTTTGTATTATCATTATAGATATATCCAGTATCAGATACTTGTCCTCCTTTTTCTGCATAGAAAGGAGTTTCCTTTAATATAATATATCCTTCACCATCTAAACTATCTACTAATTTATCACCTTTAATTAATGCGATTACTTCAGTATCTGTTTGATAATCTTCATAACCAGTAAATGTACTTTCTTCTTTGAATTTTAATAATGCTTCATTTTGAATATTCATACTTGCTTCGTCTCTTCTTGCTGCTCTTGCTCTTTCCTTTTGTTCTTGCATGCATAAATCAAATTCTTTTTTATCTACTGTATAACCTTTTTCTTCTAAATACTCTAAAGTAAGTTCAAATGGGAATCCATAAGTATCATATAACTTAAATGCATCAGCTCCACTTAATTTCTTATCAGTACTATTTTCTAACATTTCATTAAGTTTTTTCTCACCACTTAATAATGTCTTTTCAAACAATTCTTCTTCTTTAGTTATTATTTCTTTTATATTATCTATATTGTCTCTTAATTCTGGATAATAGTATTCCATAGTTTCTACAACTGAATCAACAAGTTCAGTCATGAAATTACCTTTAATACCTATATCATGTCCAATTCTTACTGCCCTTCTAAGTAATCTTCTAATTACATATCCTCTTCCTTCATTAGAGAATATAGCACCATCACTTATTGCGAAAGTAAGAGTTCTAATATGATCTGCAATTATTCTTATTTCTTTTTGACCTTTATATTCTTTACCACTTAATTCTTCTATTTTAGATATTATTTTACTAAATAAATCTGTATCATAACTAGATTCTACTCCATTTATAATACAAGTCATTCTTTCTAGACCCATACCTGTATCTATATTCTTACTAGGTAATTCTTTATAATCTTTTCTATCTACTCCTTCTTTAGAATTAAATTGACTGAAAACATTATTCCATATTTCTACATATCTAGAATTATCTATTTCTTCTTGTAATAATCTAATACCTAATTTATCTGGATCATATTCTTCTCCTCTATCATAGAATATTTCAGAATCTGGTCCACAAGGTCCTTCTCCTATTTCCCAGAAATTACCTTCTAATCTTACTATATGATTAGGTTCTACTCCTTCATTAATCCATAAGTTATAAGCATCATCATCATCTTTGTATACAGTAAAATATAATTTATCTTTAGGAAATCCAAAATACTTTTCATCAGTTAATAATTCATAACTCATATGTATTGCTTCTTCTTTAAAGTAATCTCCAATTGAGAAATTACCTAACATTTCAAAGAATGTATGATGTGTATTATCTCCTACACTTTCAATATCATTTGTTCTTATACATTTTTGGCAACTAGTCATTCTTTTATTAACTGGAATCATAGAACCATCAAAATATTTCTTTAATGGAGTAACACCTGCATTATTCCATAATACAGTTGGATCATTTACTACTAATGATGCGGATGGCATTATAGTATGTCCATGTTCTTTAAAATACTCTAAAAATGTATCTCTTATTTCATTACTAGTCATCTTTCTCATTCTGTCACCTCAAAATCTTCTATATTTCCATTTTCTTTTACTATTTTAGTTACCATCTCTTCAGCACTCTTTATTTTTTCTTCACATGCTTTTACTAATTTCATGGCTTCACCATATTTATTAATTGCATCATCTAAGTTAACATTTCCACTTTCTAATTCTTTTACTATACTTTCTAATTCTTCTAAGTTTTCTTCAAATGATTTAACCTTACTCATACTTCCTCCTTACTTTCTACTAAAGCATTAATAGACCCATCTTTTAACTCTATATTTATTTTATCATTATTTTTAATATTTTTAATACTTTCTACACATTTATTATCTTTTTTTACTATACCATAACCTCTTTTTAATGCAGATAATGGATTTAATAGTTCTAATTTATTAATATTATTATCTATTATATTTATATATTTCTCATATATAAGTTTTGGATTTTGTAATAAATAATTATTTTTTAATTTATATAATTCTATATTTTTACTAGTTACTATTTCAGTAAAACATTTATTTAATTTGATATTATTCATAGTTAATATCTGCATTTTTATATTATACATATTTATTGGATTTATAAGTACATTACTAGTTTTTATTTTATCTAATAATTTTTTATATTGACTTATCATATTAATTATTACATTATTACTTCTTTCTTGTAATGTATCTATTTTTAATGATAAATCAACTATATTAGGTACAGCAAGTTCTGCTGCTGCAGTTGGAGTTGCTGCTCTTTTATCTGCAGCATAATCACTAATAGTAAAATCTATTTCATGACCAACTGCACTTATTACAGGTATTTTTGAATTATATATCGCTCGTGCGACAATCTCTTCATTATAAGCCCATAAATCTTCAATAGATCCTCCACCTCTACCTACAATTAATGTATCTATATCGCCATAATTATTAGCCATTTCTATCTTTTTTACTATATCATCTTTTGCAGTAGCACCTTGTACTAAAGAAGGAAATAATACTACTTCACATAATGGATATCTTCTTTTAATAGTAGTAATAATATCTCTTATTGCAGCTCCTGTACTTGCAGTTACCACACCTATTCTTTTTGGAAATTTAGGTATAGGTTTCTTTTTATCTTCATCAAATAATCCTTCTTTAAATAATTTATCTTTTAATTCTAAAAATTTCTTATATAAGTCCCCACTACCATTTAATTCCATAGATTCTATATATATTTGATATGAACCAGATGCTTCATAAACACTTATTTTACCTACTGCATTAACCATATCTCCATCTTTAAAGTTAGTACCTACTTTTATAGCAGTTCCTCTAAACATAACTGCTGAAAGTCTACTACCTTCGTCTTTAATAGTAAAATAACAATGTCCACTAGGCATTTGAACTTTAAACTTAGATATTTATCCCTTTATAAATCCTTTATTAAAAAATGACCTCGCATCAAATTTCATTTTTATTATTCTATTTAATTCAGTAATTGTTAAATATTTAATATCGTCCATATTACCACCTACAAGTATTATTATACCATAAGAAAAGTAGATTTTAATCTACTTTATAATTCTTTACTACATATATAAGATGTTATTGGTATTATAAGTATTGATCCAATAAAACAGAATAGTAATTCAATTATATCAGATGCGAATACTTTATAATTAATTATATACTCTATACCACTAGAATAATGCCATATAAAGAATGCTATAAAACCACCTATAAATGCAAAATATAATGTATTTATTGTAGTAGCAAGTATATCTTTACCTATATTCATACCAGATTTAAATAATTCATTTTTATTTATTTTCTTATTATTTTCTTTTACTTCATATAATGCACTTGAAATAGATATAGATGTATCTATTATTGTACCTATAATACATAATATAAACATACCTATTATTACATCAGTCATATTATAATTTATATTAAAATCAAATACACCTATTTCTTCTATTGATTCATATGAAAATCCTTGTATATTAGCTTGTTTACCTATTAAAAATATTATTATAAACATAAATAATAATACTAATAAAACGGATTTAAATGATATCTTAGTTTTAATATTATTACCATTTAATAAGAATAATGATATTAATGCAGATAATACACAAGTAATTAATGATAAAATAATTGCATTAAAACCTATTCCCATAAATATAATATAAAGTATTATTAAAAAATAATTTAAATAGAAACAAATAAATGTTTTTAATCCCCTTAATTTAGCTACAAATAGAAGTAACAAAAATAATACTATAGATAATACTAATATCATTTTCTCACCCCCATATTTCTCAATATCAATATAGATATATATAAAGATATAGGCACAGCAAGAACTATTGATATAGAACTAGTTAATACTCTAATCATTTCTATTTGACCAAATTGACCTATTATATTTGATATAGTAAGTCTATTTTTAAAAGCTAATATAGATATAGGTATTATACGAGTAAAGCATGTAAAAAGCATTACATTTGTCATAGTTCCAATAATATCTTTTGATATTTCTCTACCGGATTTTATTAAGTTTTTAGTACTTATTTTATTATTCTTTTCAATTAATTCATTTAAACTAGATGCCATAGTAATAGATATATCCATTATTGCACCCAATCCACTTAATAATATATTTACATAAAATAATGTTTTATAATCTTTAATTAATTCCATATAATCCATTGTCCAATATGGAATAGAACTACCATATATTTGAATTAATATATATGATAATAAGAATGATATAAATAAAGATACTATTGAAGATGTAATAGCAGCCAATGTCTTTTTACTTTTACCATTTGTTATATATAAAGATGATACTATAAATATTATTCCAACAATTATAAATAAGAATAATATATTTATTTCATTTATATTATTATGATATATATTTATTGCTATTAATGAAATAATTACATTAATACCTAATGAAATTAAAGTTCTTAATCCTTTATTCTTGCCAATTATAAGCATTAAATCAATAAATAATACTAATAATATAACTATATATTTATCTCTTTTAATATTTACTAAATTAACTGCATCATCTTTTATATTTACAAATATCTCACTATTCTTATGTATTTGTTCATCATATACTCCACTCTTACTAGTATTATTTACAAAACTATATGTTTTACCTTTTAATTCAGTATTTTTAATTACACCAGTAATATTTTGTATAATTTGTTCATCATACTTTTCTTCTTTAATTTCAGTAATTTTTAATATTGGAGTTTTATATAAAAAATAATTATTGTATGCAAAAAAGATTGCTATTAAAGAAATAACAACTAATATTACATATTTTAATTTTATTTTTTTTATTATTTTTTCCATATTATTTACTCAACTTATTAATACTTTTTAATTTAGATTCTAACTTTCTTACTCTATTTTGTTCACTCATTTTAGTTTTATATAACAAACTATTTTCTAAATATATTTTTTGTAATCTTAATGCAAAAATCTTACTTTTTTCGACCATATTCTTATCATATTCTCTAACAGATCCTTCCATAAATCTAATTGAACCATCTTTAGTACAAAAAGGTTTAGTTCTATTATATACTTCTTTCCAATCTCTAATTTTAGGAAACATCTTTCTAGTTTCTTCTTCATCATATGTTTGTGGATAAAATTCTTTACCAGTTAACATATCAACATATTTTGTTTCATTATCCTCTACAATCTTTTTCATTGGAATAAGATTATTAGAATTTTCAATCTTATATTTATCATTTATTCTTTCTATAAATTCTTTATCATCTACTGCATAACTTGAATAACCAAGTGCATAAAAATCATCTAAACTAATCATACATAACTTTTCCATAATTACCTCTTTTCTATTATCTTATCAATTCCATATACTATTATACTACCTAATGCAATTGTTACAATATATATTATTAAAAACATTAAATATGGTACCTTATCATATATCATACTAAAAACTGGTAATGTACTTGGAAAATAAGGACTTATAAAGAACATATTAAATGTTTCATCACCTATTATACCTGTTTTATAAAATATTATATCTAATGATAGTGCTATAAAAACACATATTAAGAATACATAAAATGCATTTATTATATTCTCTTTTGTGGGTTTTATTTCATTCATAAGTAAGTATATAGATAATACAAAACTACCACAATGTAAATACATAGTATGAATATTAATTAAAGTATCTTTAACAAATAATGTATTAGGTATAAGCATTGATACAAGACCACCTAATATTGTATAAAATGCTAAAAATGATAATAATGAATCTCTTATTTTATTTTTATTCATAAATAAACATATTAAACTAATATATATAGGCATTGTACAAAGTTGAAATGGTGCGGAATACCAAGTATAATCCCATGTACCATCATCAAAATTATAACTCCATAATATTTGTTTTAATAATTCCAATATAAATGAACCAATACCATATATAGCTAATACTATTTTTAATTGCTTCTCACTATATCTATCTTTTAATTTATATAAAGTAAATATTATTACTATAGATATTACTAACCACATAATATGAAACCATCCATATGGTGTTGGTGTATTCATTTTATCATTTAAGAAATTTAATATAAACATACTATCACCATTTTGATTATAACATAAAAAAAGATAATGTTACTTATTTTTCATAACATTATCTAGTACTGCATTAATCATATTTTTTACTTTATCATCTGAGTATTCTTTAGCTAGTTCTATAGCTTCATTTATACATACTATATCAGGAGTATCCATATATAATAATTCATAAATACCCATTCTAAGTATTGCTTGATCTGTTTTACCTAATCTATCTATTGTCCAATCTTTTAGATATTTATTTGCCATTTCATCTAATTCAGTTATATGTTCTTCTACGCCAAAAACCATAGTATTTACAAAATCATTTTCTACTTCAAGTAATTCTTTAATTACTTTTTTAGTATCATATTTTATTTTATTTGATTTATAAACACTAATTTGATATAAAGCAGTCATTATTACTTTCCTTTGTTCACTTCTATTAGATTCCATAACTCCTCCAAACACTTAGATAATTATAACATTATCTAATTATTTATTCAACTATTTTACCTACATCTATCCATTCTTTATAGTTAGAATATTTCTCTAATTCCTCTATTGATAACTTAATAGCACTATTAGGACTTCCACATGCGGGATATACATAACTAAATCTTTTTAATGATTCATCTAAATAAACATCTATATCTTTATTTAATGCAAATGGACATACACCTCCAGGTGGATGTGTTGTTAAATTTTCTACTTCATCAAAAGGTATCATTTTTGCCTTTGTATGAAAGAAATGTTTATATTTAGAATTATCTACTTTAGTATCTCCAGCAAATACTATAATTACTACTTTATCATCTATTAAAAATGACATAGTCTTTGCTATTTCTTGACCTTTACAATTTAATCTTTTTGCAGCTTCTTCTACAGTTGCACTAGATTCATCAAATTCTAATATTCTATCTTCTATACCATATTTTTTAAATTCTTCTCTAACACTATTTATTGACATTTTTATCTACCTCTTTCTTTAATTCAAATATTTTATTTAATGCTTCCATTGGAGTCATATCAAGTGGATTTAATTCTTTTATTTCCTCTTCTATTTTGCTTTCTTTTTTCTCTTCTAAATCAAATGACATTTGAGTTTTAACTTCAATAGTTTTATTTTCATAACTAGCTAATATTTCATTAGCTCTTTTTATTACACTATCTGGTAAATTTGCTAATTTAGCAACATGTATACCATAACTTCTATCTATAGATCCATCTTTTATTTTATGTAAAAATGTTACTTTACCATCTTCTTCTATTGCACTTATATGTACATTTTTTATTTTCTTAAAATGATTCTCTAATTTAGTCAATTCATGATAATGAGTTGAAAATAACGTTTTACACTTTATATTATTATGTATATATTCAATTATAGATTGTGCAAGTGAAAGTCCATCATATGTAGCAGTACCTCTTCCTAATTCATCAAATATAATTAATGAATTTTCAGTAGCATTACATATAGCAGCATTAGCTTCTTTCATTTCTACCATAAATGTAGAATCTCCACTTACTAAATCATCTGATGCACCTATTCTTGTAAATATCTTATCAAATATAGGAATAGTACAACTATCAGCAGGTACAAAAGAACCCATTTGAGCCATTATTACAGTTATAACTAACTCTCTCATATATGTACTTTTACCTGCCATATTTGGTCCAGTAATAATTAATATATCAGTATCTTCATTCATTACTATATCATTAGGAACAAATTCACTATCTAATACTTTTTCTACTACTGGATGTCTATTATTCTTAATATCTATCTTTCTTTCATCTATTAGATTTGGTCTTACATAATTATTATCTTCTGCAACTGTTGCTAAAGATTGTAAAACATCTATTTCTGCTATTATTTTAGCTATATCTTGTATTCTTTTAGTATAAGTTTTTACTATATCTCTTATTTCAACAAATAAATTATATTCAAGATTTATTATCTTTTCTTCAGCACCTAATATCAGTGCTTCTTTTTCTTTTAGTAATGGTGTTATATATCTTTCTGCATTAGCTAAAGTTTGTTTTCTTTCATAATTATATTCATCTTTAATTAATCCAATATTACTCTTACTAACTTCTATATAATACCCAAATACTTTGTTATAACCTACTTTTAAATTTTTAATTCCTGTTCTTTCTCTCTCAATAGATTCCATTTTAGCAACAAAATCTTTACCAGAACTTCTATTTTCTTTTAAATTATCTAATTCTTCATTATATCCAGATTTTATTACTCCACCCTCTTTAATAGTTATAGGAGCATCTTCATCTATAGATTTATCTAATAATTCATATAATTCATCTAATGTTTCCATATCAGAATGAAAATCTAATTTTGTTAATATTTCTTTTATTTTAGGAAGTGATTTTAATGAATTCTTTAATTGTAATAAATCTCTACCATTAGTATTACCATAGGATATTCTTCCTACTAATCTTTCTAAATCATATACTTCAAATAAAGATTCTTTTAATTCTTCTTCTAATAAAAATTCTTCTAATAATTTTTCAATAATATCATATCTTCTATTTATTTCTTCTTTATTTACAAGAGGATTTTCTATCCAATTTTTTAATAATCTTCCTCCCATAGCAGTCTTTGTCTTATCAAGTAACCACAATAAAGAGAAGTTTCTAGATTTTAATCTTAAACTTTCAGTTAATTCCAAATTTCTTTTAGTATGAATATCCATCTTTAAGTATTCATTTGATTTTCTTATTTTAACTTTTTGTAAGTGTGTTAAACTACGTTTCTGAGTATTTATTAAATATGATAATAAATGCTTTATTGCATATACAAATCTTTCATCTAAATCTTCATATATGTATTTATATTCTTCTACTTCTTCATCTTCATCAAATATACTTACATTTAATTTATATTTATTTTTTAATATACTTAATATGGTTTTATCAAAACTAGATTTTACTACTATTTCATTAAGACCTAAAGAAAGAACTTCAGATACAACTCTTTCTTTATCATAATCTAACATTAATACATTAAATTCACCTGTAGATAGATCAGCATAACTTATTACATATGCATAATTAATATCTATTATATTTCCAATATAGTTATTACTCTTTTCATCTAAGAATTCACTATTCATCATAGTACCTTTAGATACTACCTGTATTACTTCTCTTTTTACTACTCCTTTAGCTAATTTAGGATCTTCTACTTGTTCACATATTGCTACTTTATATCCTTTATCAAGTAGTTTTTCTAGATATACATTAACAGCATGATATGGAACTCCACACATAGGTATTCTCTCTTCTAAACCAGCATTTTTACCAGTTAAAGTAAGTTCTAATTCATTAGATGCTGTATAAGCATCTTCAAAAAACATTTCATAAAAATCACCAAGTCTAAAAAATAGGATTACATCCATATTTTCTTCTTTAATATTCACATATTGTAACATACCTGGAGACAATTTACTTTTATCTACCTCACTTAACTTCATAAAATCACCACATTACTAATTATTATAACAAAAAATAAGATATATTTCTACATCTTATTCACATCTCATAACTGGATAATCTATTACATTTGGCTTCACTTTAATCATTTTATTACCATCAGATTCATTCCCTTTCGTTTTAATACA
>JAEEGL016195753.1_pt1 | contig 12218 bp, 7 predicted proteins | sample 9134231 | NCBI WGS metagenome assembly JAEEGL01 (sample SAMN16246548, study PRJNA631951) | gut metagenome | biome: gut microbiome; feature: rumen; material: fiber-attached | host: Bos | place: Iran: Karaj | collected 2018-10
CAGATCGCCGATCGTCATGCCGATCGCTCCGCCGAGCCCTCCCCAGACCCCGCCGAGGATCAGCGCTCCGAGGACGACCACCGCGTTGCCGAGATGGATGGATGTCGCGTCTCCTCCCGGAAGCGGAACCTTGATCTGAAGGAAGGTAAACACGACGTAGGACAATGCGGCGAACAGCCCGGTGTATACCGCCTTCATTCGGAATACCCTGCCCTTTTCGTAGGTTTCGGCTGCGCTTTTCGCGGAAGTTTTCTCCCCAATGACTGAATTCCCGGTTGTCATGACTTCTCCTCCTTTTATCCTTGATGTGAAAGACCTTGCTGCGGCGGAAGAGCAGTGCGCGTGAGGGTCTTTTCCCCGGCCGTACGCCGCTCCGTCTCCGGCTTTTGTTACGGCAGATTATGAACCAGAAGTGGACTGGCAGAAAGGACCATTTTAAGAAATAATGACCAGTCCAGATGACACAGCGCAAGGACAGCCTTTGTCTTCGCAGTTACGGACATCTGTCCATTGAATAGTTCCGGCTGCTATTTTAAACTTATACTTCACCGGGACAAAACCGCCGGATGCGGTTTTGCCGGATGGCCGGCCGGTGTGCTGCCGGCGGGACAAAACCCGCGAACGCGGTCTTAAGGAGCATATATGGGTGCAATTATAGAGGTGAAGGGGCTGAGCAAAACCTTCTCCACCAAGGAGGGCAGGGTCGAGGCCTTAAAGGGTATAGACTTTACCGTTGAGGAAGGGGATATCTACGGGATTATCGGCATGTCCGGCGCGGGAAAAAGTACGCTGGTCCGCTGCCTCAACTATCTCGAGAAGCCCACGGACGGTACAGTTTCGGTGATGGGAAGGACCATGGGGGAGCTTGGCGGCAGGGACTTAAGGCGCTTAAGGACCAAGGTCAGCATGATCTTCCAGAGTTTTAACCTGCTCATGCAGCGCTCGGTGATCAGCAACGTGATGTATCCCCTGCTGATCCAGGGAGTAAAGCGCGCCGAGGCGGAGAAGAAGGCGAAGGGGCTGCTCGCCCTCGTGGACCTGTCCGAGAAGGAGAAGGCCTACCCGGCTCAGCTGTCCGGAGGACAGAAGCAGCGCGTCGCCATCGCGAGAGCCCTGGCGAGCGACCCGAGGATACTGCTCTGCGACGAGGCAACCTCCGCGCTGGATCCGCAGACGACGGGACAGATCCTTGCTTTGCTGAAGAAGATCAACAGAGAGATGGGGATAACGATCGTCATCATCACCCACCAGATGTCGGTGGTCCGGGAGATCTGCAACAGGGTGGCGATTATAGAGAACGGCCTGATCGTCGAGAGCGGCGAGGTGAGCGAGATCTTCGCCCACCCGAAGTCCAGGGCGGCGAGACAGCTTATCATCGAGGGAAGGGAGCCGGATGAGGAGGGCAATATCGAGCCCCCCGCGGAGCTTCCGCCGGAGATCCCCATGGAGAATCCCAAAATCCGCATCGTATTCTCCAAAAACTCCTCCTTTGAGCCGGTCATCGCGAATATGGTGCTTCATTTCGCAAGGCCGGTCAACATTCTTAAGGCGAACACCAGGAACCTCAACGGCATCGCTGTCGGGGAGATGATCCTGGGGCTGCCCGAAGACCGGGAGGTCAGGGAGGAGATGGTATCCTGGCTTGAGGAAAGAGGCCTGGAGGTTGAGGAGGTGACGTCTGATGTGGTCCAGTGATGTAATCCAGATGCTTGTCCGTGGCATCGGCGAGTCCCTGGTGATGTCGGTGTTTTCGACATTTTTCGGCTATGTCCTCGGGATTCCGCTCGGCGTGCTCCTCGCCGTGACCGCGGAGGACGGAATACGCCCGATGAGAGCGGTTTACCGGGTGCTGGATTTTGTAATCAATATCCTGCGCAGCATCCCGTTCCTTATTCTTCTTATCCTGATCATTCCGTTTACCATATTCGTGGTAGGCAAGAGCTACGGCACCGAGGGAACGATTGTGCCCCTGGTGATTGCCGCGGCGCCGTTTATCGCGAGAATGGTGGAGTCCTCCTTAAGGGAGGTCGATCACGGCGTAATCGAGGCGGCGCAGTCCATGGGCGCAAATGACTGGACAATCATCACCAGCGTCCTGATCACGGAGGCGAGAACCTCGCTCATTGTCGGAGTGACAATCAGCTTCGGTACGATTCTCGGCTATTCCGCCATGGCCGGCATCGTCGGAGGCGGCGGGCTTGGCGATATCGCGATCCGCTACGGCTACTACCGCTACCAGAGCGATATTATGATCGTGACGGTCGTGCTGCTGGTCTGCATCACCCAGCTGGTTCAGCTTTTCGGGACAAAACTTGCCGCAAAACTTGACCGCCGCCGCGCATAAAATAAAATAGTGGATTAGATGCAGTGCTATAAGGGAAGCACTCCCGGAGACGGGATTGTTCATATTTTATTAATGGCCGCCGGGGCCGGAATGCCTGCGGTCAGAGGAGGAGACATTATGAAGAATAAGAAGATCCTTGCATCCATCGTCGCAGCAGCGCTTGCAGCAGCTGCAGTCATGGGCTGCGCGGCACCTGCAGCGGCACCTGCTGCCGCACCGGCGGCTGAAGAGAGCGCTCCCGAAGCGGAAGCGCAGGAGACGGCGCCCGAGGCCGAGGCCGTGACAATCAAAGTTGCCGCGAGCCCCACACCTCACGCGGAGATCTTAAAGCAGGTCGCCCCGATCCTTGCGGAGCAGGGCATTACCCTGGATGTGACGGAATTCGAGGACTACGTCCAGCCCAACATGGTGGTCGAGAGCGGCGAGTTTGACGCCAACTATTTCCAGCATGTCCCTTATCTCGATCAGTTCAACATCGAGAAGAGCACGCATCTTGCCGTCGCAGGCCGCATTCACTACGAGCCCTTCGGTATCTACCCCGGCGCAAAGGCAAGTCTTGACGACATCGCCGAGGGTGACGTCATCGCTGTTCCCAACGATACGACCAACGAGGCAAGAGCGCTCCTGCTGCTTCAGGACAACGGCTACATCACCCTGAAGGAAGGCGCGGACCTGACCGCAACCAAGAACGACATTGTCGACAATCCCTACAAGCTTGACATCAGGGAGTTCGAGGCGGCACAGATTCCTCACGTGCTTCCCGAGGTCGCCTACGCGGTCATGAACGGCAATTACGCCCTTGAGGCCGGCTACACCGTATCGGAGAATGCGCTCGCCTATGAGTCCTCCGAGTCCGAGGCGGCGAAGACCTATGTGAACGTTATCGCGGTCAAGGAAGGAAACGAGGACAACGCGGCGATCAAGGCACTCGTTGAAGCTCTGGAGTCCGAGGAGATCCGCGGATATATCAACAGCACATACAACGGAGCGGTTATTCCCTTCGACGCGGAATAAGCGGCAGCATACCAGCGCCGCCGCAGTCATCTCCCTCACGGGAAAAGGCTGCGGCGGCTTGCTTTGTACATAAGGGTATTCGGAAAGGAGGCGGAATGAGGCAGAGAATAAAGAACGGAACAGTTTTTACGGAGAGTGCCGGTTTTGTTCTGGCGGATCTTGTGCTGGAGGACGGCCGGATTAGCAGGATCATCGCGGCAGGGACCAAAGAAGCGGAAGCATCGCCTGAAGGCAGTTCCGGGGATGCGGTTATCGATGCCGGAGGACTTCTGGTTCTCCCCGGTATGGTGGATATCCATTTCCACGGCTGCGCGGGCAGCGACTTCTGTGACGGCACGCCGGAAGCATTCCGCACCATTGAGGATTACGAGGTGAGCCACGGGATTACCTCCATCTGTCCCGCGACGATGACGCTTCCCCTGGAGCGGATTGAGAAGATCTGCTGTGCCGCCGCTGCCTATGCGGCAGGCATGCCGGAAGAGAGGAACCTCTTCCGGGGGGCAAACCTTGAGGGCCCCTTTATTTCGGGAAAGAAGAAGGGCGCGCAGAATCCCGCCTATCTCATGGAGCCTGATACCGGGGCGGTGCTGGGAATCCTGGAGCGCTCGGGCGGCTTCCCGAAGATCATTGACATCGCGCCGGAGCTTCCCGGAGCGATGGAATTCATCCGCCGGATAAGCAGGGAGATCCGGGTCTCCCTCGCCCATACGGAGGCGGACTACGATACCGCCTGTGCAGCTTTTGAGGCCGGGGCGGACCATGTGACCCATCTTTTCAACGCAATGCAGCCCTTCCTGCACAGGGCTCCCGGGCTTGTTGGGGCCGCTGCGGACCGCGGGGCTTATGTGGAGCTTATCGCGGACGGCAGGCATGTCCATCCGAGCGTGATCCGGACTGTCTTCAAGATATTCGGGGACAGGGTCGTGCTCATCAGCGACTCGATGGAAGCCACCGGGATGCCCGACGGCGAGTACGCCCTGGGCGGCCAGAAGGTATTCGTCAAGGGAACGCTTGCCACCCTTGAGGACGGCACCATTGCGGGAAGCGCGACCAATCTCTACGACTGCATGGTCAACGCGATCCGGTTCGGCGTCCCGGCGGACGAGGCGATCCGGGCGGCGAGCCTTGTCCCTGCGGTAAGCATCGGCATCGACGACCGCTTCGGGAGCATCAGGGAAGGCAAGGACGCGGATCTCGTGATCGCGGACAGGGATTACTCCATACAGAAAGTATTGCGGGCCGGAGAAATCAGATGGGAGAAGCAGTGATGAGGAGAAACTGGTTACGTTTCGCCGCGGCGGTTCTCTGCCTTGCCGTGCTGATGGCGGCGGTTCCTTCCGGGAGTGCGGAAGCCGCGAGGAAGAAGAGCAGGAAGTTAAGAGATACCGCCGACCGCTCGAGCTTCACCGGAACGGCAGTCGCCGCTGATCTCCCCGACCTGGAGATCATGTCTTCCTCCGAGACGGAGGAGCTCGGCGAGGTCATGGCTTCCTATGTCCCGGCGGAGCGGCAGGTACTCGTCAACGAGGCCCCGGAGTTCTATTACTATGAACAGCTTGATCCCCTCGCGAAGCAGATCTGCGATGTCATGCTCGGGATCGCGAACGACCCGGTGATGGAGAACATAGGGCTCCTGATGACCGACATCGATCCCCGGACAGACCGGTTCAGCCAGGCCTTCTGTGATGCCTTCTTTGCGCTCGGCTTTGACCATCCGGAGCTTTACTGGCTCTACTACGGCGCACAGGACTACTACTTCAACTACGCCTCCGACGTCGTCGTAAAGAACGGTATTTATGTCGTGTACTTCCAGCTGAACCGGCCTTACGAGGATTTCCGGACGGATACCGCGCTCTTCAACCGGGCGGCAGCAAGATTCTTAAGGGATATCGATACGAATGCCTCCGAATACGAGATCGCAAGGCAGATCCACGACAAACTGATCGGAATGGTTGCCTACAACCACGGGGTGGAGCAGGCGAGGGACGGGAAAAACCTGGCTCATACCGCCTTCGGGGCCCTGGTGGAGGATTCGGACGGCAGCCCGAATCTCCCTGTATGCGACGGATATTCGCTTGCCTACGAATATCTCCTGCAGCAGTGCGGCATCGAGGCCGTATACATCGGCGGATACGGAGGAAGCAGCAGGAGCAGTGCCGGAGGCCATGCCTGGAACATGGTGAAGCTGGACGGCGAGTGGTATGAGGTCGACAGCACCTGGGACGACAACTACGGGGATTATGCCGAGATGAGCGACCCGGAAAGCGATCCTTACTACGACCTGGTTCTTGAGGCGCTCTCGGACGAGGATTTCCGCGAGAAGATAGAGCATTATCTCTTCCTTGTTTCCACGGAGACGATGACCGAGTATATCCCCAACGAGGAAGACTTTGTCTACTATTACCGGGACAGAAGCTCCCTTGGCGGGTTCCGCGGGAGGTGCGTGCACTTCCGCGACACCAATGAGAACGATGAGTTCGACTATCCCGGCGGAGGGTACGCGATAGCCTCGCTGATGGACAGGGCACCTGTCGCTGAGGAGGATTATGAGGAGGATTAACCTCCGCATTCAGGATCAGATTGGAAAAACTACCGGAAACCGGCATTTGCAGGAGCAGGCAATGAAGAATAAAAGAAAACCGGGCAGACTGTTTCTGGTCGTCACAGCTGCGGCGCTTTCCGCCGTTTTGGCCGTGTCAGCGCCGTTTCCTCTTCCTGCGGGCGTATATGCCGCAAGAGCGGGGCGAAGAGACGTTGTGCGGGCGGAGGAACTTCTGGACACAGCCCTTGCGCTCACGGATTCGGACATGAGGAGGAATGAGGAGGAGATCGGGCAGCTTCTTGAGGACGCGCTCAAGGAGCTTCATGATTATCCCGCGGCTGTAGCCCTGATCAAGGAGGCGCTGGCGTTCCTCGGGAACGAGGTGACCGAACCGGAGGACATCATCTCCTTAATCGAACACGCACTTGCCCGGCTGGATACGGAGCTGAACGGCGGTACAGCGGCAGATGACCGTGAGGACGAGGAAAGCGGGGAGAAGGATGAGGAGGAAAGCGGCCTTCCGGAATTCGTCCAGAAGGAATACGAGTGGTCCGTGCTGAACTCCGCAGTGTCTGTAAAAGTGCCCGCCGACTGGGGAAACAACCTCTCGGACAGCGCAATTACCAGCTACTCCCCGGCCAATGGCTCCGGAGCGATCTCCCCGCTCTCCGGAACGCTGCAGACCGCCTACGTGAGTTTTGACGGAGAGGATGATCCGGTCAGTGTCTATGAGGACGGCATCGCAAAACTTAACGAGACCTCGCGCGTCAGCGCGGAGGACGTCCGCGTCGCCGGGAGATCCGGAAGGAGAATGCAGTACCTGATGACGCTCGGCGCTAATCAGTTCGAGTGCGAGGCGGTGTATTTCCCCTACGAGGATATGCTTTACTCGGTGCAGATGCTGCAGGGCAATCAGCGCACTGCAGAGTTTGACGGCGTTTTCGATACCTCGGCCGGCAGCTTCACGCTTGGCGTGGAGGAGAATGTGAAGCCGGAGGAGCCCGGGGAAGAACCTGAGGAGGAACCTGAAGAAGAGGAGCCCGGGGAAGAACCCGAGGAGGAACCCGAAGAAGAGGAGCCAGAGGAAGAACCCGGGGAGGAACCTGAAGAAGAGGAGCCGGAAGAAGAACCAGAAGAGGAAGAAGAGCCCGAAGAGGAAGAGGAACCGGAGGAAGAGGAACCCGAAGAGTCTCAGGGTCCCGGCCTTCTGGATACCTTTACCTACACCGTGAACGGAAGCACCTATTCCTTCCCGACGCGAATGGGCGACGTAGATCCGGCTGATCTTCCGGTGGAAATGGATCAGGTTATCGAGTACGTGATTCATGAGGACCAGGTGGAGGAGGGCATCTTCAATGAGCTCTCCAACACGGCCTATTTCTTCACCGACGGCACGCTGATGGGAGAGATGTGCGGCGTCTCCAATATCCGGGGAACGGATGTGCCCGTGAGCGACGGAGTGCTGACGCATCTTACGGATTTGAGGGGAGGAATGCTTCTCGAGCTTCCCGGAGGGCTTAAGGTCGGTGCCCCGGAGGAGGCTGTATTCGAGGCCTTTCCGCCGTTTAAGGAGGTAAAGATGGACGGAGTTGCCGGCTTTATCGGCAATGAGTTCGTCTACGGCTGCAACGTGCGCTCCGACGGGACGAACGGTTATCTCCTTATCCGCAATGACAGGCCGTACTACAGCACCGTATCCGTCATCTGCGAGGACGGTGTGGTCCGCGAGATCAGTTTTGAGTGCATAGGCAGCAACCGGGCAAAGGGAGTTTTCCTTCCGGACTAGCATATGATATCTCTTCCGCCGCGGAGGAATCCGGGGCGGATCAGTCACTGTAAACAGGGACAGGCGGTACAGCCTGCCCCTCCAAAAAGGAGCAGAAAATGAAAAGGTTCAGAGTGTTTGCTGCATTCCTGGCGCTTCTCGTGGCGGCTTCGACAGCCCTTTCGGGCTTTATTCCGATGCCGGTCCGGGCGGACGCCTACGGAGATTTTGACCTGAACAGGGTTGTCACCCTGGGAGCGGACCTGACGGAGGAACAGAAGGCAAGTATCCTTAAGTTCTTCGGCGTCTCCGAGGATGAGGTCACCATCATCACAATCACCAACCAGGACGAGAGGGATCATCTGGGACACCTTCTTCCCATGGAGCAGATCGGAACGAGGACGTTCAGCTGCGCTTATGTCTGTCCGACCTTCTCCAACGGCATCCAGGTCAAGACGGCGAACATGAATTACGTCACCGGCAACATGATCGCGTCCACGCTCTCCACCTCGGGTGTGGTAAACTGCGACGTGCTCGCGGCAGCCCCCTTCGAGGTCTCCGGCACCGGCGCGCTTACCGGCGCGATGATGGCCTATGAGTCGGCCGTCGGCGAGGAGCTGGATCCGGCCAAGAAGGAGCTTGCCAATGAGGAGCTTGTTACGACCAACGACCTTGCCCAGGAGATCGGCCAGGACGAGGCTACGCTGGTGGTCAATGATATCAAGCTCTTAATCATCCGCGACGGCGCGGGCGAGGAAGAGGTTGAGGCGATTGTCGACGGTGTTCTTGCGGACCTTGGCGAGGCTGCGAAGAACGGCGGCGGTTCCTCCGGTGATTTTGAGGTAAGCGGAGATCTCCGCGGGCGCCTTATCGAGTTCGCGAAGAAGGTCGCTGCGATGAAATACGATTACGACGACGTCGGCGTGACGCTGCAGCGCGTGGCCCAGAACCTGACGGAGACCACCGGAATCGAGGATCCGATCATGGATACCTTCGAGGACCGCGTAAGCAGCAAGGTTTCCGATGACAGCATCCTGCAGGATACGGACGAGAGCGCACTCGGACTGGACAGCTCCCAGACCAGCTCGACCTTCCAGGATCCCGGGGAGGCGGAGGAGGTCACCTATGAGGAGGAGATCTCCGGCGACGGAATTGTTCTCGTCGAAGAAGGTGTAATCGACGCCGATTCCTGGGTCGAAAACACCAGCGTCTTAAGAGTCCGCGGAAGGAACGGCTATGCCCTCATGGATGCGCAGGGAAGTGAGCTGACGGAGGACAAGTACACCAATCTCTACGGGGAGTGCGGTTATATCAGCGCCGTCGTTCCCAATGACAGCGTAAATGCCCTCGGCCTCCTGAATGCCGCGGGAGAAGAGATCGTCCCCTTCGAGTACGGCGTGCTCAAGGTGCCGAACCAGTACTGGGCGGTCGCGCTGAAGCTTAAGGAAACCTCCGATGACGAGGATTATGACGCCAAGGATTTCGACGGAAACTACTACGAGATTACTTCGGCGGATATCTACTTCATCGAGGACGAACAGGCAAAGAGAGTTGCGGAGCTTTCCCGCGGCGAGTTCGCTGATTACTGCGCATACGGGAAGTGCATCAATATCCGGAACCGTGAGACCGGCAAGGTAAACTGCTACGACGGAAGCTTTGAAATCGTCAAAGAGGACTTAAAGAGCGAATACACGGATCCGGACGGGGAATACAGCGGGCTGATCAGAACCTATCGCGCGAACAACCAGTACGGGCTTATGGGGCCGGATGGCAGCGTGATCCTGAAGCCCTCCTACTACGATATCACTCTGGATTATGACCGGGATTATATCAAGGTATCCACCGGATCGGCCGAGGGCCTGATCGACTGGGACGGGAATCTGATGATTCCCGCGGAATATGATTCCATTCTCAACTCTTATTACGGCACGCAGTCCGGCCACCGGAAGAGTTCCTGGAGTTACTCGGGCAACGGCTATGTCACCGCGGTTAAGGACGGGGAGTACGTCTTCCTCGACGTCAACGGAGAGGTCCTGTGGGAGACCGGCGTGAACAAGGTTACGGACGGCAATGTAGAGCACTGTGCCGCGTCCGTAATGATCCAGGGGGAGGACGGGGATGTCCGTATCCTTGCTGCGGACGGTGTGGATACCGTTCTTTCGGGATATTCCAAGGTCATTCCCATGTATTACGGGCAGGGCATGCTCTACAGGGTGCAGGACGAAAACTATGCCTACGGCCTCGTCGACTGGCACGGCAATGTTCTGCTCGATACCGCGTACGACAAGGTTGCGCTCTCGGCCGACGGAACGAAACTGCTGGTCTACGAGTACAGCACGGGATGCCATATCTACGGCGTCACGTTTGACGGGCCGGTATACGTCCCGAAGGAGAAGGAGGAGCAGGAAGAGACCGCAGCCGCAGTTCACAACGACTTTAAGGTCGCTGGCGACGGATATGTCTCCCTGGAGGAATACGGGAAGCTGGACGGAGATTACCGCTGGGTTCCTTCCACGAACCTTCTCTGGGACGGCGAGACCGTCATCGACGTGGACGGAAGAAAACTTGCCAAAGTGGATTACGACTATCTGGACGGCTACAAAAATGCCTATATCCAGGCGGGCTATTCCGGAGGAGACGACGGGTACGACAAGTTCGGGCTGCTCAATCACGACGCGGAGAAGATCATTGATACCGAATATGAGCGGATCGATATGGCGAGCCCTTACTGGGCGGTGGCCTACCGGCTGGAGGAGACGGACGAGGACGACGGCGACTTCAAGAACTACAGTACGGATAAATATCTGGTGATCACCGGGGTCGACATTTACCGCCTCGATGACGGGAGTGCCGTGCTCGCCGCGACGCTGGACCGCGACGCGTTCCAGGAATGCAGCGCCGGCAGTGATTACATCAACGTCAAGGACCGCAGCGGCGTCATCGTAACTTACGACGCCGATCTGAAGAAGCAGGAGGGCCCTTCCAGTCTCTACAGGACACCGGAGTGGAGCAAGGACGCCGAACAGTTCGTTACTTACCGGGACAACGGGCTTTACGGCATCATGGATAAGGACGGCAATATCATCGCGAAAGCGGAATACACGGAGGTCTCGATCTATCCCGAAAGCGGGTGCGCCGTGGTTACCTACGACGAGAAGAAGGGTGTCGTCGACCTTGAGGGGAATCTGCTTGTCCCCCTTAAGTACGACCGCATCATGAGCTACAGCGGCGTGCCGGTCAGGGATGCGGACCAGGGCAGAAGCGGAATTATTGCCCAGGGTTACGTCGCCGTGAGGAACGGGGACGACTACGGATTCTGCAGCATCAACGGCGAGGAGACGGTTGCGCCTTCCGTTCCGGCGGACAGCGCATATATTTACGGCGCCGCGATGATTTACAAGGATGCGGACGGCGTGCAGCACATCCTCTCGGCGGACGGCGTGGATACTTCCGGCGAGGGCTGGAGCTATGTCTCCGGAATGGACTACTGCTACGGCATGCTCTACCGCTGCACGGATGCCAAAACTTACGACTACATCGTCGCCGACTGGCACGGACAGGAACTGCTCCCGCCGGTGGACGGCACGGTCAGCGTTTCCGCGGACGGTGAATACCTGCTTTGCTCTTCCTATGATGAAGGCACCACCCTGTACCGGATCGTCTACGGCGGGGAGGAATCCGCGCAGGATGAGGCTCTTACGGGTGAGGAGCAGAATGCTGAGGACGGCGGAGAGGAAGAACCTTCCGACGAACCCCGCGAGGACGGAAGCGCGGCGGATATCCGCGCCCTTGTGGAAGAAGCGAAGGAGCTGGTCTCCGGGAACATGCGCGGAAACCGCGAGAAAATCGTCGAGCTTCTGACCGATGCGGGGGAAGCCGCGGACGAAGCAAATCTGTCGGATGTCTCCGACTCGCTGGACCTGGCGCTCAGTCTCGTTAAGAGAGGAAGCTCAAGAAGCACCATTCTGGAAATTCTGGATACGGTGCTAGGGAGCCTTCAGTAAGAAGCCGGCCCAGTCAAAACTATTGACAATCCCGGGGGTTTACCTGTAAATTAGTGAAGACCCGATCGGTTCCATGAATGTGAGGGAAACCGGTCGGGTCTTTTTACCGCCAGGCACTATGCTGTAACACAGCGGTGAAGCACAACAGCAACAGCGCGGCGAAGCATTAACTACCGGGATTCCGGGAGGAGGACGTTATGATTGATTTCATCACCAGGGTAAACGGCGCGGTAAACGGCTTTGTGTGGGGTCTTCCCATGCTGGTTCTTCTTGTCGGCACCGGAATACTGATGACGGCGGCGACAAAGTTTTTCCAGGTCTCGCATTTCGGGCACTGGATGAAGAAGACCATCGGCGCGGTGTTCACGGACAGGCATGTCACCGCGCACACGGACAGGGAGGACCGCTCCATCAGCCAGTTCCAGAGCTTGTGCACCGCGCTTACCGCAACCATCGGAACCGGCAATATCGCCGGTGTCGCGGCGGCAATCGTCTCCGGCGGACCCGGCGCGATCTTCTGGATGTGGATTGTCTCCTTCTTCGGCATGA
>JAEEGL016471316.1_pt1 | contig 12218 bp, 6 predicted proteins | sample 9134231 | NCBI WGS metagenome assembly JAEEGL01 (sample SAMN16246548, study PRJNA631951) | gut metagenome | biome: gut microbiome; feature: rumen; material: fiber-attached | host: Bos | place: Iran: Karaj | collected 2018-10
ATTCATAACTTCGGAGCGTTACTGCAGCCGCGATGAATGGTATACCCCGTGGTCGCCGAACGGCTCGGCGTGCGGAAGAATGATTAATCTGCTTCTTGACATTTACGGCGAAAACGAAACATGCGCTGCCAAATCTTGAATATAAAAACCCGCACAAGGCTCGAATCCTGATTTCCTGACCTTATGCGGGGTTTTTATATTTGATTTAATTGCTGCATACCATCCCGGAACACTGCAGCGCGTGATATAATCGTATAATTGTTCTAATACGGATGGAAAAATAATCAGCCTTTTTTCCTGGCAATAAAGCAAACACCTGCCGCTAGAGAGAAAATAAGTGCTGCAATGGAAGTGATATCGCCTGTTTGCGCTGATTTGTCGGCAAGGACTCCGCGGAAACCGTAACAGGTAGGTACCCCAGCCGCAAACGTAACTTCGGTTCCGTTAGGGTCAACATATCCCGAATTCTGTCCGATGGCCCATACAGTATGAACTCCGTTCCCTATTGCGCTTGAAGAATAATCATCATTCGCATTATAGAAACTGGGCATAAACGTTAAAACTGTTCCCGCTTTGATTTCAGGTTCAGTTGCTCCGGGATACACAGATTTAATCATAGATTTTAAATCTGCCCATTTTATTCTTTGCTCAATAACATAATTATTGCCGGAACCGTCGGATGCAATATTGTTAAGAATTTTGTTATCGTTTGCAATTTCAACCCAATTGTTTGCGTTAGCATTGGAAGCCGGATAAGTAACGCCGACACCGGAAATATCTCTGGAACCACTCCCGGCAACAACGGGAATCGTTCTGATAAGAGCATCGTGCAGATTGACGTTGCCGTTCTCCGCGCCGATCCCGTTTATGTCGTAGAGTAAATCAAGAATATCCCCGCTGCTTCCGAAGAAAAGCCGTCCGCCGTCGGAATCGGTAACCTCATACGCAATGTAGAGATAATCGTTATCATACATAAGGTATGTCGTCCAGACAAAGTCGCTGGCTATTGAACCGGCTACGATCATTGCGTTGGATGCATTCATGGTAAATTTCGCGGACTTGTTCCAGTCTCCGAGATTACCGTCAATGCCGACCGTGCCATAAGGTATTTCCGCGTCAGCAAGATATTTCACCTCTGCAGACACAAAAACTGACATCACGCAGACAAGCAGAACTGCGGCCGTTACAAGGCAAATTTTTTTTTTCATCTTTGAACTCCTTTTTACATGCAGATTGCAGAAGCATCTGCTTTTTTCTTAACAAAATTATATCACATATTTCAGGATTTTTAAATAAACTATTTAGTAAAAAAACTATATATTTCGGAAAACCAGTATCAAGCCGGCAAAATCAAGAGCCGTTGATTCCGATTACTGAAATAAACAAACATGTAATTATTGTAATCCGCTATTTATTATGATGAATCAGACTAGCTGCCTGATAAACGTCATATGTTCCAAAAGCATCGATCATATTTACGACCGGATCGCAAAAGGCAACCCCAATCCATGGAACGTATATCCCTTTTTCCGAAGCATAATATACAAATTCCGCTGCTATGCAGGCTTCGGTGGCAAATGCTTTGTAAAGATAACCCAACTTGCCGTCAACATCACAGCTTCTTCTTGAATTATACTGAAGAAATGCGGCAAAAGATAAATATATATCATCCTCGGTCCTGCAATATTGCATAAACATATCATCATACAGGCATGCGGAGTATACGTCAATGCCGGCATGGCCGGACGCAATTGACGAAAACCCGCTTGTATTGCCATTTTCAAAGATCATGACGTCCGCATGACTTTGTTCTACGGGATACTGAACAACATAATCATAAGTGATCGTCCAGCTCATCGCGGAATATAAAGCGTGAAGGTATGCATCATTATATTTTACGTCCCCGGTAAGTTCATATGCAGCCTGAAAAGCATACATCGCGTAAATTGCCGCCTCTTTATCCGGAACATCGGGATTATCCGCAGTTCCACCAACATATTTACCCTTTCCGACGTAAAGGGATTCGTATGAAAACTCTGCTGCTGCTATCGCGGCTTTTTTATATTTTTCATCGCCATATATGAAGAATATTTCCTTTAAAAAAGCAACGGCAACCGGAGTACTGTTTTTGGATTTGCCGCAAATAGCCGCAGTCAGCGTACTTGTTGACGGCCTTCCCATATAATCGTAGGCTCTGTAAAACGACCCGTCGCTGTTCTGGTAGTCAACAAGGAAATCAGCTGTTTTTTTAACTGCGCGTTCCCATCTTTCGACCGTTTCGGGATCATAAACCTTTTCTTTTGCAAAAATGACTGCTTTGAGAATTCCTTCCGCCCCGTCGATCATATGTCTGAGCATGGTAGGATAGCCAAAATCTTTCCCGTCCGGTCCTTCATCGGGTATCCACCAGGTAATAGGCGTAATATGAGAGTTAATTACATAAGATGACCAGAAATTTAGTATTCTGACGCCCTTTTCAAGATACTCGGCATTGTTTTTAAGCAATCCTTCTCTGAACAGTTCAAAACCCACATCAGACTGAGCTCCGGTAAAACCGTTCACAAAATAATTGTACAGAATCTTTTTTTCAGGGCCTCTTACGTCTGTGAGAAACGGCGTCCCCGCCGAGAAAGTGCCGTCGCTGTACTGATACTCTTCGTAAAGAGCACTGTAGGCTTCAAGCGTAAGTTCATATATTTTCCCTGCGTCAGCTGTTTTAACGTCGATCTCAGGTTTTTCCATCATCCATGCGCAGCGATACGAGTCTATCATTGCGTCGCAGTATTTATCATTGAGATCCGGAATCAAAGCCAATGAATACTCCTGACAGAATCCAGGAGTAACAGGATGGAATCGGTTTACCCATCCGTTTCGCTCAACCATTTCATAATTTACCGGTCCCTCTGAACATGGATACACAAAATCAACTGAGGCCGATCCCTGAAAAGAGAATCCGATAGAGCCGTACTGAACTCCGTCGTTTATTGAATTATACTGTCTGTACAGATTATCTCTGTTTGAAATGTTCGGATTCAGATGCTGAAGTGTCAGAACCGCACCGTTTGATTTATCTCTGATCATCGCCATCGGCAACCCTGTATGCGTTTCTTTTACATAGTTTCGAACAGAATCAAGTGAACTTAATTGCGCATTCTCAGGCATATCTGCCGTATCTCGGTAAATAACAGAAGGAATAAAATACTCAAATCTATCGCGAGCGGTGTTGCCGGAAGCTGCAGAAAATGAAACTACTGTTGAAAAGCCTTTGTCGGATTTTTTGCCGGATTTTATAACGCTAACCTTCCTGTCAACCCGGAAGCACCCGCCAAATTCACCGAGGCTGAACGTATCAATTACGTAAAACAGACTTCCGTTTTCGGTTTCAATCTCTGCAGCCGCCTTACATCCGTAATCTGTCCGAACCAGATCGCAGTACGGTACGGTGTATTCGCGCTCGACAAAAGAGTTGTCGACAATTCTTATCTTAACGCCATTACAGTAAAACAAAGACTTTTCACTATTTTTTATTACCGCTCTGTATCCGTCTTTCCTAACAAATTCAAGAATCTGATTTCCGTTGATCAGCCTGAATAATTCGGCATCTGCAAAGATGTTGCCTTCGTTAACAGGCGAATATCCCGTATTATCGTTGAACGAATCTACCATTACCGTTTCACATTTAATCTCCAACGTATTTATTTCTGAACATTCTCCTGTCTGCTGATTATAGCCGAGATATGCTGAAAGAAAAGAAATTACCGCATCCCTCAGACCATTTCCGCCTTTACCGGCAAACACTATTTTTTCATCAGACGTAAGCCATACCGAACGCAGCGGACTGGCGGCTTTATATGCACTGACGCTCTCTTCTCTGTTTGTCTGCCCGATCAGAATTTCTTTTTGCCCCGGCTTTTCATTTTCGTCAAGCCAGTCATCATCTACAGATATGTTAATCCCAAGGGACGAACTGAAAACCGTACGAAACAGCTTTGCCGCCTCTCTTTCTTCGGTGGAAGGATTTTCCGGTATGATCAGTATATACCCGGTTTCTCCGTTTTCGGCAAGCAATATCTTTTTGCCTGATTTTCCGCATGACGTTAAGAATATCAGCGACACGTAACAGACGAACAAAGATATTACTCCTAATAAAGTTTTCTTAACGCGCATAACAGTATTTCAGTTATTCTGAAGCTTAAGATACTGCTCTATAGTTTCGTCAAGCCTTGCTCTTGCAGCCGTAAGGTTACGGGCATAAACACCCGCTGCCGAGCCCGGATTGCCGACCCCTATAACGCTTTGAAGACTTTCCAGCATAGCGCCCCAGCGGAAAATTTGATCAAGATCAAAGACCTCCGTATCAATCACCAGAGTAATCATGCGTTTAGAATCCTCGTCCTGAGCGTATCTGTTGGTCAGGAGTTTCTCATAGTACGCGGGACTGATAAAATTCTTTGATTCCGCTCCAAACGCTTCAAGAATAATTCCCGCTCTCTCCTGATCCGAAGTAGTCTTAAGAATTGTAATTGCAGTAGAACCGTTGTATCCCGCTCTGTGGTAATACCTTGTCTGAGTTTCATCGTATTTAGGGCACGGGACCATTCCGACGTCGCTTACAAGCTTGTTTATAAGACTGAAATAAAAGCCGAGAGGTCCGCAGGTAAAGAGCGATTTTTCATCGAAAGCAATACCGAACGTACCGTTTATATCATTATTGTACAGAGGCTCCTGACCAACGGAATATGTATCCCACGAGCTTCCGCCTTTGACTATTTTATATACTTTTTCGTAAATATTCTGCATCTTGCTGTCCATATCGCGCAGAACGGGAAGACCGGTATCTTTATCAAGATACGCGGCTGTGTACCCCGAACCAACGTAGAAGACATCATATATAAATCCGACAAAACCATATTTATCCTCATAATCCGCAACGTTGTTGGAATTAAGATCAGAGCCGTAATTTTTTATCATTTCGGAAAATCTGTCGATCGTCCACTGTCCGCTGTCGACAAGGCTGTACGGATATTCCATTTTTACGTCATCAAACATACTTTTGTTAAAAAACATTACGTATGTGTCTTGCTTGTCATTCAGAAGCGAATCGTTGATGGCAAAATATTGTCTGTTCAGCAATCTCATGCTGTCGTTAAGAGACTTCTGCCACCAAGGAGCATCAAGGTCGACATACGGAACGTTATCGAGATTTACAAACAGCCCTCCGGAAGAAAGAACAGCAGCATCAATTATTCCGGGGATGCAGATATCACAGATATTATCTCCGGACAGCCCGTTTTCATTAAGTGCTACGTAAAAACTATCCGCACTGGCATTGGCGTCATTGAACGTTACGAAATTCAGCTTAACATCATAATCCTCGGAAATTCTCTGATTCCGATTATAAGTCGCGTTGTCAAGGACGGTCAGCGCCTCCTCCTGAGTGGTCGAAACGATCGCCATCTCTCCCCATCCCATTTCGGGGTCGCGGCACATTATTGTGAATGTTGCTCCATTATATTCAATATCAGGAACATTTGCCCTGTATTTCGTGCCGTCATTATATTTCCCGGAAATATCGTCCGTTATATTGGGCTTATCGTTTTGCTGTTTGGTTTTTTTGACAAAACACACAATCGAGCCGGTCAAAAACGCAGCGGATAGAACAAAACATATAACCGCTATCTTTTTATTTTTCTTTTTTATCAGCAGAAAAGCGGCGACCGACGAAAGAACAACGCATAACGCCAGAAGAACAACCGCCGCTGCCGTATTATTCCCGAACGACGAACCGGCGGAATTATCCGTATCAGATTCAATCCGATTCGTTGTTTCGGACGTTGAATCAGCCGTCCGGGGAACATCGCTTGTTAATTCCGTATTAGTTGTCTCCGGTTTATCGGTATCCGGAGATGACGTGTCCGGTTCATACGTTGTAACCGAAGGAGCCGTCTCTCCCGCTCCGAGAAGAATACAGTTGATTCCAAACTCGTCAGGTTCCCAGCTGAATGCGTCTTCATATCCTGTTCGCGTTGTTCCGAACGCGTTGCTTAACGTACTGTGATTTGTGTAATCAAGATAAATGACAAGCATTGAAAACTCGAAACCGGATTTCACTTCTCCCATTTCGTTCCCGCATTTTGCCATAATATCCTCGGCTATTAAGTCCCATGTCATGCAGCCTTCGAACGTCCACCCGTATTCGGTTACTTTTGCCGAAGCAGGATAAATCTCATAATCTGTTATAACGCTCTCGTTGACAACGCACTGATGAAGCCAGAGCGGATGAGAAGCGTCGTTGCCTTCCGGGGTGACCTGCGGTGCAGAAGCAAAAAGCGGAGCGCGGTTTGATCCTATGGAGTCTATGTCAAGGCATGTTATTCCTCTCAGCATATTCCCGCCGTCTATGAATAGCTGAATTGCGTCACCGCCGTCAAAGGCGTCCTCTGTCCAATGGCAATGTGTAGGATCTGTAACGTCGTACGCCCAGTACAGATAGCTTTCATCCCAGATGAGATACATGTCAAGAAATGATGTTTCCGGAATATCGTAAAATCCTCCGGAGACAACAGCCTTGGCGTTTTTTCCGTCAATATGAATTTTCAGTGCATTTTCCCATGCATCATCATTTAAAACCCCGTCAAAAACCGGCTTTGAATCGGTGAATGGGACGTACACCTCGCCGACCGGAGCTTTCATGTCTGTTGCATACGCCGACACGGAAAAGATCGCCGCGAAAATAACCGCTATAAGTACAATTCCTTTTTTCATTTTTACTATACCATCCTGTCTTTTTAGTTTTAGGCAACCAATGATTCTTATACAATTATAAACCTTTTTTTATTTGGTGTAAATAATCTTATTGGAAAAAATCATATAATTTTTGGAATTAAAAGGGCGTTGGATTATTCAAAAACGTATTTTCCAAAACATTCAGTATTTTTTCCAAATTTTTTATTTATTGTTTTGACGCATTATGGTATAATATTGAAAAAGCGGAGGAAAAATGAAAAAACATATTACTCTAATTCTCCTGATGATTGCTTGCTGCTTTATATGTTCATGCGACAGCCGCAAAGCCGTATGTGTTGTTAAAAACGGAGAAACACTGTTTGATATAATTGTTCCGGAAAATCCATCGAATGATATAAGGGACGCGGTAAAAACTTTAAGAACCATAATAAAAAATGCAACCGGTGCTTCCTTTGAAGTATATCAGGAAAACGATACTGAAATCCGAAAAAACAAGGCGATTCTTTTTGGGTGTCAAAAGCCCGCAGATTTAATTGCCGCAGATCCACCTCCCTACTCATTTATTTATTATGTTAACGAGAACTATATTTTTATTGAAGGAAACGGAGCTGGAACATACGTAAAAGCGGTTGAAAAACTTCTTTATGAACTTGTTGGATACGATCCGGAGAGCGAAAGGTACAATATGCTGTCAACGTCATACGATCTGTTCTCCGGAATAGAGGTAAGAGGGAATCTTGATATTGATCACGGACGAATCCCTTTGGATGATTCGCACTTCGACGAAGCCGAAAGTTATAAAAGATTCATCAGCGACAGCTATGCGCTTGAATTTGCCGGTTCTGACAGTTATTGCCTTTTAATAAAGGACTTAAATAACGATAAAACGCTTTTTTATTCAAATAAGCCTCTGACAATAAGAATTATTGAGAACAAGCTGGAAATCGGGAACGATTTCAAGTTTGAAAAGGAATTTTCCGCGCAATATTCCAACATAATTCGTTCGGCAGACGGTTATACCGCTGTCGGAGATGTTTCAACCGAAAACGGAAGCAGATTCAGAATTGCTGATTTCTATTATATCGAGAACAATTGTTTTTGCTTAGACAGAACGGTTACTGTGCTTTCATCATCAAAGACGGACGCCGGCTTCGAAAGCGTTTTCTCAATAAATAGCTTTGACAACAGTGCTGAACGCGACGATTACGAATATTTCGTTCCTGGTTTGCTGTTCAAGGATACGACATATATGGAAACTTCAAACACGTCAGGGGGAGCCCTTTTTTCTGATCTGTCAGTACCGAAAGCATATGCAAAAACAGTTTCGACACCGCTTCCCTCCGCTATGATAAGATCAAAAAACAGCGGGTACTCGCTGACGCTCCAGAATGTTCATCCGCGTATTGAATGCGTCGATACGCCTGTTTCCTTTGAAAAAGCCTCCGGATCAGATGCAAAACAGTTAGGATATGTTACCGACGAAGCTAAATACGGTGCAATAGGCTATTCATTTGGCGATACAGCTTCAGTTGATTTTGTATATCCCGCGTCTGAAGGTCCGTATACGTATGAAAACTCTAAATTCAGCTGGATTTGCAAATATTCGTCACTGAACGCCGGAAAAGAGCACAATTATACACTGTCCATAATAATTGATAAAAAGGACAGTTATAACGATGCCATGATTGCTTCTTACCTTTCATCTTTTGCCCTTGAATCTCCTGTATACAGGAATGTGGACATTGAAGCATTATATAAAAATCAAATTGAAATATATAACAGACTGTTCACAGAATACATAAGCAAAGACGGAAAGATAAAGAGCGCAGGCTTGTATTTCGACGCCAGCGTAAAAACCGGAGAACCATTTTCACCTGTCTCATATCTTTTTGGTTTTTCAGGCGCGCAAAGCCTTGCGGCGTATCAGATGTACAGAGAAAGTCTAAAAGAAAATGATGAGATTCTTAAGGAAAAAGCCGTTAAGATACTCGATTTCTGGTCGTCGGATACAATTAATAGCGGTTCTCTTCCAATAGTATGGTGGATACCTGATTCAACGTCAGGAGGAAACGCAAACAACTACGCGTCATATCTCAGAGTCGTTGTCGACGGAATGGAAGCTATAGCAGACGCATATTCGCTTTCTGTAAAATACGGGGAAAAGCATCAGAACTGGCTGGATGCGGTGCTTAAGACCGCCGATTTTCTCGTAAACAATCAAAGCGAAGACGGAACGTGGTGCAGGGCGTATTATACAAATGGATCTCCGACAAGAATCGGGAAATTAACGCCGGACAAAATCACAACAGCAACAATCTGGGGAGGTTACGACGGAAGTTCTCCGCTCGCTTCGGAATGCGCGGTGAGGTTTCTGTATAAGATATACAGTATTACAGGCAATAAAAAATATGCCGTATCAGCAAAAAAAGCCGCAGAATGGGCGTACCGGACTCTATACTCTGAAATGGGCAAATACGTGGGTGTTTGTCCCGATCATATCAATATTGTTGACAAGGAGTCCTCAATATACGCAATGTATTGTTTTATGAGCGCATATGAACTGACAGGCGACCAAAAATATGTCAACGCTGCAGTTCACGCAGCCGTTACGGCAATGAGTTTTGTGTATGTTCACGATTTCGGTGCGCGGGAAACGCCAAAAGAATACTACGGAGTAAATATTATAGAAAAAGGCGGAATGATGGGAACGTCGATAATTGCCGCCGGATATCATACAACAGACGAATACTCGTCGGTGACATATGCCGATTATTATGAACTCTATAAAATTTCAGGCAACAAAAATCTGCTTGAGCTTGCCAGATTTATTCAGGCAAATACGAAAAGCCTTGCAGATATTGACGGATCAATGGGATGGTTTTCAAAAGGAGTTTCGCTTGAAGCGACAAACGGAGTCACCAATGTTTTTTCGACTGCAGGAGACGGAGTCTGGCTTCCGTGGATAAGTTCGTGCTTCTGCGATCCGTATATAGATTTATATGACAAATACGGCTGCGGAGACGTTTTCAGGCTTGATTAAAATAACCGTTTATATTTTCCTGTTTCATCTCGAAAATATAAACGGTTTTCTGTTTGTGACGTCATAAAGCACCCGAAATCACCGATGCCGTTCACCGCTGTGCGTTTTTACGGTTGATTTCATCAATGTCGATCCAGTGAACATTTTTTTCGTTTTCATCGAAAAACGGTTCGGCTTTCCCGCTTTTCAGCTGGTTCCTGTACTCTCCCGGTGAAATGCCGAATTTGTTTCTAAACTGCATATTATAATGCGTTTCGTATGCGTATCCGAGATTTTCCGCTATTTCGCTTATCGACATTTGCGGATATTCGCTCATCATAGCAATTGATTTTTTCAGTTTTAAATCTCTTTGATACTGAATCGGGGTAATGCCGTAATTCAAAATAAAAGCGTTGCGAAGCGTTCTCTCTGAAACATACAGCTTCGACGCCATTTCCTTTGCCGACAAAAAAACATCGTAACTGTTAAGGATAAGGCTTCTGCACTGTTCTGCCAGATTCTCATCATTTATTTCCTTTTTTGTCAGAGAACTTACCTCTGAAACTCTGTAAATAAGCATCGTGCAAAGCAAAGAGGATTTTGAATGATCGTCAGATTCCTCTTTCCAAAATACGTCTATTGCTTCCTTCATCAGTTTTTTGATTTCCGGGAACATCGTGCAATCCACAATGCCCGATATTTCAACAATACCGGGACCGGGTTTCAGGCCTGATGATAAAAAGGCATCGCCATCCAACGAAATTGCATGAATAAAATAAATTTTAGTGCCTGCTTTGCACGGCGTTTTTCCAAAATGATGAACCCCGCTGTGCAAAATCATAAAGCAATTTTTGTTCAGGATATATTCACGTCCGTCCATCATTACCGGCATTTCCCCGTCGGAACAGTATATAAAATCATGAAACTGCAAAACTCTGTCAGGATGCAGAGAGGCAGATTTATGAATATGAGGATTGCAGATCAGAATGTTTCTCGGAGCATTAATGCTGTATAAACTCATTTCGCGTTCCTTTTCCATTTTTTATATCTATTATACCATTTTTTTAATTGAAAAGCAACACATTTTTTGATATAATATTGTCAGTTGAAAAATTTAACATCAGGAGGATATTTTTATGAAAAAAACATTTATCTTGATTGCTGTTGTTTCAGCCGTGCTCTGCCTGGCGATTTGCCCTATCGGAAAGGACATGGAGGGAAACGTCGGCAAGATTAACGTTGGATTCGGATCACCCACAGCTGACGGCGTGATCGGGCCGGACGAATACTCGGCTCATGTCACTCTGGACGATTCCAACATGAAAGCGCTTACCACCATAAGCTACGACGTCCCTGCCGGACACAAAATAGAAGCCTATTTTTCGTGGGATGACGATTACCTGTACGTCGCATACGACGCGACAGACGTAACAAGGTGCCCGTCCGGCGTCGACGGCGCGGGCAACTGGCAGTTCAACGGCGACAACATTCAGTTTTTTGCCGACATCGGTCCGGTTCTTGCCTATCGCGAGCTTCTCGATACCGAAGCCCGCGGCGGAAGACGGTCGACAATCTTTGCGGTCGGGATGAATGCAAACGATACGTATTTTTATCTGCACCAGCTGTCCGGGAACGACGCGATAATCAATCTTTCGCCCGATCCCAGCCCTTCCGCGGCTGTCAGCACGGATCAGGGATGGACTGCCGAGATCGCCGTTCCATGGGATACTCTGATAAACGATTTGAACGCCAAGGTTGAGGATACTCAGATCTCACGTGCGAACATCGGCAACGGCGCGGTCGTCAAAGCGTTGATTATCTACAACGACATGGAAACCGCGGGGACGCTCAAAAACATGTTCGGGACCACCTTTTCCGATTACTCTCAGCCGTTCGACTGGCAGCCTGAAGAATTCGGTATCGAACTTGTCCTTTACGGAGGTAATACGATAGCCGAAACCGTAAAAAGATCGCCCAATCTTCCGCCCGAAACAGCCGAAGAAACTTCGCCCGGCTCTTCGGCGGATACGGACAATCCGCCGGCGGGCAGTATCGAAACTCCGTCAATCACCGAAAAACTGGGCGAAGAGAACAAAGGCGGCGTCCCGGCGGTTCTAATTGTCTGCGCGTGCGCTCTTGCATGCATAATCGCGGCGGTTGTCATTGCTGCGATGCTGAAAGGAAGAAAGAAATGACTGACGCTCTGAAATCCAGATTTTTTTCCGCGCTGATCGTCTTTGCCGTCGTTTTATCTTTTATATCCTGCGGCAGGGGAAATCCGCGCGAAAGCAAAGAAAGCGAAGCCGGATCGGGAAAAAACGGATATAACGCCCATCTTCCCGATGTAAAATACGACGGATACGCGTTCAGGATTCTGGAACGCGATCACGGTCAGGGCTGGGGAGAAAAAGGGTTTTTCGACGAAGAAACGTCGACGGTGTTCGGGGAGTCC
>JAEEGL017191195.1_pt1 | contig 12218 bp, 8 predicted proteins | sample 9134231 | NCBI WGS metagenome assembly JAEEGL01 (sample SAMN16246548, study PRJNA631951) | gut metagenome | biome: gut microbiome; feature: rumen; material: fiber-attached | host: Bos | place: Iran: Karaj | collected 2018-10
CCAGAAGACTGCCACGGGCGTCTTTGATTTCGATGTGGGAATCGGGGGAAAAGCCGGGGAGCGTTTCTTCTCCGGGGAGATTGTCCATGGTCTCGGTCTCGGAAGGCTCAGAATCAGCCTTTCCCTCGAGTCGGAAGAGTCCCAGTATTTCGGTTCGGCAGAGATCTTTGAGGATATGAATGTCCGTGCGGAGATGGCGGCCAAGGCCAACAGCGAGCGCGGAAGCTTTGTGATAGGAATCCGCCTCCTGGAGGCAACGTCAGTCAGGTCCATACGGATTCGCTGGACGGCGGAGCTTTTGCAGGAGAAGGATGAGGGCAGCGCGAAACAGTTTATCCGTGTCCTGCCGGACAAACCGGAGATGAAATGCCTGCAGAGCCGGTATTTCCGCGCGGAGACGGAAAATATGCACAATGCCACCATTCTGTGGGAAGTCTTATCGCCCAAAGGCGGAACTATAACCAGGGACGGCATGTATACCGCGCCGGATGTTGAGGGTATCTATGAGATCCGGGCATTCTGCCAGGAGGACCCCAGGGTTATGAGCTCCGTATATGTCATTGTCAGGGAGTAATATAAAAAGTGGTTATCCGTGTTCTTGATCAGAATTATTTTGTCCTGCAGACCCTGCCTTCCGAGACAGGGCTTCTGCAGTATGTCTGTAAGAATGTGGCGGAAAATGACGGACATGTCTACAGGCTTGTGATGGTCCCTCCGGAAGAGACGGACGAGGGACTTATCGACTGGCTCTTCGGTATCTGGCAGACCGGCACGTTTCATGAGCTTAAGCAGTACGCCAGCGACCGGGGCCGGCTCAAGGTGGTCGTGGACTGCGGGGCAGAGTCGGCTGTTCCCCTGGAAGATATGCTGGAAACGGAAGTCCTGTCCCTGAAAGAGCGGATCCATATGGGAGGGAAACTCCTGGAACGCCTGATTCTTTCGGATGTGCCGGATTTCTTCGCCCTGCACGCGCTGGATCCGGAGCATGTATGCTTTACGGAGAGTCTGGACTGCTGCCTTCGCTTTGAACTGGAGTATCTCACGCAGTACGCCGGGGCGGATAAGGTCAGAGTATTCCGCAGGCTCAGGGCGGTTCTGAGAAGGCTGTTTGCCCCGGAACTCCGGGAAAAGAAAATGCCGGAACTCAAGGAACTTCTGGACCGTATCCTGCAGCAGGAATTCCCGGATATGATGGAAGTATACAGGGCCTGGCTTCCCATTGCCGAAAAATATGCCGGAATGGATGAGGAACGGCTGGAACCCAGGACTCTGGGCCACATCGTCTGGGAGAAGGTCAAGGCGTTTGTTAATTTCATGAAGAAATGGGTCGGGGTCGCTATCATCCTGATCGCGGTGGCTTATCTTGTGTTTGCCATCCGGGATTTTCTTGCACCGACAAAGCAGATGGATGTTTACCAGGCTGTGGGAGATATGAAGATCGTCAGCGATACGGGCGGGGAAACGGAGGCGCAGAATGAGTAAATTCAGTGGTTCCTCCGGTTTTTCCCAGATCGTGAATATAACCGTGATGCGCGTCCTGCGCGCGGTCACGATGCCCATCACTTCGGCAGTGCGGTATGTCCGCGCGATGCTGTCGGGACAGTCGGTGGCCACAAGGGCCGCACGGTCTGTGCAGAACAGCGTACAGAGTCTCAGGAAGCCTCCGGAGGACATATCCGAGTATGTGGATACCGGCAGGTATTATGTGGCAAAGCTGCTGATGTTCCTTATTCTGCTGGCGGTTATCATCCTTCCGGCGCTGTTCCTGAAGTATGCGGCGCCTCCGCTCAGGGAACGCTTCTTTACCAGGACCATGCCCATCGATTCCGAAGATATCGTGAATTATAACGGAAAGGTCAGACTGACGGACAGAAATACCGGGACCCTGCTCTATGAAGGAAAGCTGGATTCGGGCAGGATCAACGGCTACGGCAAGCTGTACAGCTATAACGGGAAGCTCCGCTATGAAGGCGAGTTCCTGATGGAATGCTACCAGGGCTACGGTGAGCTTTATGATGAGAATGGGGCGCTTGTTTACCGCGGGAACTTTAACATGAACGCGTACAGCGGCCAGGGCGAGGAATACAATCCTGACGGCAGCGTCAAATACAGCGGCAGCTTCCAGGACGGGGCCCATGACGGAGAAGGGATTCTGTACTACCCCGGCGGGCAGACCCGGTATAAGGGAAGCTTTTCAAAGGGGGAATTCGACGGCCCCGGCACTCTGTACGATGAGGACGGGAGATGTGTCTATCAGGGCGAATTCAAAGCCGGCCAGTATGACGGAAACGGGCGGATCTATGAGGACGGTATCCTCGTGTATGAGGGAGGATTCATCAACGGGCAGATGGACGGCACCGGCAGGACATACCGGAACGGCACCGTTCTTTCCAGCGGTGAATTCACCCAGGACAGCTTTGACAGCGGGTCCACCTCTGTCTATGACGACAGCGGGAAGCTGGTCTACAGCGGCCAGGTTTCGGAAGGCGGCGTCTATGAGGGCCAGGGCAAACTCTACAGGGACGACGGCACCGTCATCTATGACGGCGCTTTCTCCAAGGGGCGTTTTGAGGGCCAGGGCAGGCTGTACAACGACGACGGAAGCCTCTACTGTGACGGCAGCTTTTCCAAAGGCGAGATTGACGGTGAGGCCATACTCTATTCCTCCAATGGCTCTGTGAATTATGACGGTGCCTTTTCACACGGCAAATATGAAGGAAGCGGAAAGCTGTACGATCCCGTGTCCGGAAACCTGGTTTACCAGGGCGATTTTGTGGACGGAAAAAAAGACGGAACAGGAAGGCTCTACGGGGAAAACGGCACCCTGGTCTACGAAGGCGGCTTCATGCAGGACCTGCAGCACGGGGACGGCAAGGCATACGATCCCGCCACCGGACGGATCCGTTATGAAGGCGGTTTCCTGAAGGGTGAGTATCAGGGAAATGGTACCCTCTATGACCCGGCGACGGGAAACAAGGTCTATGAGGGCGGCTTCCAGAACGGCAAGTACGACGGGAAGGGCGTGCTCTACGACCCCTCCATCGGCACGAAGGTTTATGAGGGCGAGTTCAGCATGGGCCAGTTCAACGGTAAGGGCGTCATGCTGGATGCGGCTACGGGGGTTACCATTGAAGAAGGTGATTTCCGCGGAGGAAACCTGGTGACGACTGCGCCTGCAAACGGTTCCGAGGGCGGTTCAGGCAGCGGCGGCTCGGGAAGCGGCTCCGGAAGCGGCGGCTCCGGGAATACGGGAACCGGTCCGGGAGCGCAGAATCAGAGCCCGGCAGGTTCCGGTTCGGGCAGCGGCGGTTCAGGCGGCAGTTCAGGCAGCGGCGGTTCAGGCCCGGGCAGCGGCCCCGGCACGGGTCCCGGCAGTCCGGGAGGAACACAGACGCAGCCCGGCGCCGGTCCTGGCAGCGGCCCCGGCAGCGTGCCGGTCACCGATCCCCAGCAGGAAACCGGAGGCGTCCTTTCCGTCCAGGGCAAAGGATGATGAGAGGAGATAAAATATGGCCTTTTGTGTCTGCGGGGGCGCCATGACAGTATGCAGTTTCGGAATGGCGCCGTCGACACTCAATGTCCTGCCCGTGGCCAGGGTGGTTTCCAGCACCCCGGTCGCGACGATCATGGATAATATACCGCTGGTGAATGTCATGCCCTTCGGGATGTGCACGAACCCGGCCAATCCGGCTGTCGCTTCCGCGACAGCCGCAGCGATGGGGGTTCTGACGCCCATGCCCTGCATTCCGGTAATCCCGGCTCCCTGGGCGCCGGGATCGCCCACCGTACTGGTTGGCGGCAAACCGGCCCTTAACAATACTTCCAAACTGATGTGCGCGTACGGCGGCATCATACAGATTACCAATCCGGCAACAGTCAATATCCAGGTACCCTGAATTCCGCAGAAAGGAGGCAGAGCAGACGATGGAAGAGAAACGTTTTCCGCATAGTTCAGCGCTTATGGCTGCTCTGCTTGCCGCACTGCTGTTGTCGGCCCTTATCGTGATTCCGCGTTCAGTCATGTACTTTACGGGGCTCCAGAATGTTCAGTATTTCGGGGACCGTGTTTTTGGCATCAATATCAACAGGGCACAGACGGAGATCTTCGAGGTTTCCCCGGAAACAGGGGAAGGCATCTATTACCGTATCAACCAGGTCAGCAGGAAAGGAACGACGGCTTTTTCGGATCTGGATGTTTCCGGGGACGGGGAAGTCTATGTCCTGAAAGAAGAGTACAGGGACGGCAAAGAGACATCCTTTTCTGTTATGCGCTGGAACCGGCAGAAAAACCGGCTGGAGTACGCAGCCGGAGTTCCGGAAGAGATAACGGCGGACAGCATGCTGGTGGATTTCTGCCTGCGGGACGGGAACTTCTGTTTCCTCTTCTATACAAAAAATGAAGAAGGCGCGGAATCATACAGCGCTTATTCCCTGACACCGGAAGGAACGTATACATCTCTGGGGGATACCGTTGAACCGGATACGGAAGACTGGGATCTCAGCGTGACGGGAGTTTCCCTGAACTCCATGCCGTATCCGGGGGTCCGTCTGCCGTTACAGGTGGTCCTGCTGCGCATACTGGCTGTATTTATTCTGTTCCTGGCAGGAATGTTCGGCCTGTGGGCCATATGGCAGTGGTGGAAGACGAGACCGTACCGCCCGGGGCTCCTGGTCCGTCTTGCCGCGGGCACGGCAGCGCTGTTCCTTCTGTTTGTTCCCCTGTTCTCCCGGTCCATGCGGCACTATCTGTTCAATTACATTTCCCGGAATGAGATATACTCGTGCATGGTGGAATCCGAGCTTTACAGCAGGATCCTGGATCGGGAAGTCCTGGATGATATTGTGACTGGAAAGTCCAATCCGGATACCGACAGATTCAGGGAAATGCTGAAGCTGGAAGAGGGTATCAGTGTAGCTGTTGTATGGTACAGGGACAGCAGTCTGTATGTGCTGGGCGACCTGTTCGAAAAGGGAATCTATCACAGCTCCATGACGGAGGGGTCTCTTAAGGACTGTGTGGATGAAGTATGGGGTACGGAGGAACCCAGGGATTTCCTGTATGCCGGGAGGCGAAGCGTTCACGCGATGGTGATGAGGCCTGAAAAAACAGCTTCCGGCCAGGATGCCGTACTGTGTGTCCAGACGTCTATGCGGAAAGACCTGCAGAATTTCCAGTACCTGCTGTTTCGGGTTTTGAGAACCTGCGAATGGATGGCGCTGGCTGTGCTGGCGACGGTTTTATTCATTCTCTTCCTTTCCCTGCTCCCGCTCCGGCGTCTGCGCAATGCCGTAGCCGGTCTGGCTGAGGGAAAACTGGATACGCGGGTGCATGTGTTCGGGTGCAATGAACTGGCGGCTGTATCAACCGAATTCAACCTCATGGCCGAAGAACTGGAGAAAACCCGTGAAGGAGCGGACATATACCGGAGGTTTTACGAGGCGTTCTGGCCGATAGACCTCATGCGGAAGATTGCGGGAAAAAGATTAAACGCATCCCTGAAGCCGGGAAGCATTCTCAGGACCGATGCGGCAGTCCTGGTCCTGAAGGTGCAGGGGGCTGCAGCGGCAGGACCTGAAGTGAGGAAAGACCTGCTTTCCGGTCTCCTGGAGCTTGTAAAGACCAGCGGAGGGAGCACAATCCGGTTCACGGAGGAGGAGCTTACGGCGGTATATCCGGGCCAGGTAAAGGATGCCCTGACATGCGCGGTCCTGCTGCAGCGCATGGTTGAAGAAAAGACCGGGCAGGCGGGCCGGATGGGCATGGCTGCAGGACCGGTCAGCCTCCGTGTGGCGGAGGTGCTGGACAGAAGAGTGCTGTTTGCGGGAACCGTTGAAGACGCCGGGAGGCTGTGTGAACTGTCAGAGATCTGGCAGGAGGGCCTCATCGCGACGGAGACTGTTTTCAATGTAGCTGCGGAATGCGGAACAGAGTTTCATTTCCGGCATCTGGGCAGGGTTTCCGTGGACGGCTGGTATCCGACGGAAGAACTGTATGAGTTCCTGGACGCGGAAACGCCGGAGCAGCGAAAGGTCCGGGAAGACAGCGCGGGACAGTTTGAGGACGGAGTGCGCGCTTACGCCGGGAAGGATTATTTCAGGGCTCGAATCGCCATGATTGCCTGTCTTGCATCCGACGCGGAGGACCGGGCAGCGAGAAGCTACTGTATGAACTGTGACAGAAAGGAGCCGCCGGTGATATGTCAGGCAGAACGATAAAGAACCGGAAGAACGGGCGGGGTACCTTTCTGATGATTCCCATGGCCCTGCAGATTTTCCTGGTGCTGACCCTGCTGACCATGCTGATGGGCAATGCTGTCTATCGGATGCAGCTGAAGGGATTTCAGGACTATGAACTGGAAAATTACCGGGAAATGATGGAGATGTGTGTCAGGACCGGCGTGAACCAGATTCGCCTGGAGAGCAGGAGGGCGCTGCTGGACAGAGAGCCGCTGGATTTGGAATCCCTGCATGACAGGATTGCCGGTGTGGAATTTGACCCGGCCCTGTTTGAGGAAGGCCTGAATCCGAACCGGAGATGGGACTGGACGGAGTACGGCTTCCGCGATAACAGCCTGTATTTTCAGTGCCTGATCCTGCGGGGCGACGGCCGGACACTCCTGCTTGACGGCTACTCCGGACTGATGAAGGAGCTGGACAGGGGAGATTCGCTGGGTGACTACGGCTGGCAGTCGTTCAGGGAAGGCACGCTTGTGAAGGGAAATGCGGCCGGCAGCGGAGAAGAAGGAGAGGAAGCCGCGGACAGCAGCGATTCCGAAGCATATGTTCTCACAGAGGTCATTCCCGCAGAAACGATAATCACCTACGGCGATCAGACGCTGCTCTTCAATCATGCGGGTGCGGGGATCGGCATAGCGTGCAGGGCGGATACATCTGCCCTCCGGGAGCGCTGCAGGAACAGGGCGATGACCAACACAGGGATTACCTTCGGCGTCAGCTGGCTGGCTGTCATTGCAATCTGCCTGTGCGTGCACTGGTCCGTGCGCCCGCTGCGGGCTATGCAGTATTTCATGAGACGGTTCCGGAATGAAGGGGATGAGGTGCTGAATGAAAAGGGCTGGGCCCTGTTCCTTCCGGACCGCACGAAACCGAGGGAAGAGATGACGGACCTCTCGGAAAGCTTTTATGTGATGGCTGACAGTCTCAGGCAATACCATGACAGTGTGGAGAGTATCCGGGAGCGGTACGAAGCCTTTGTCCCGGCAGTGCTGGACGCGCTGTTTGAAACGGAGGACGTCCTGAAAATCGCACCGGGAAATGAGGCCCGTGTCAGCGGGAGCAGCCTTGAGGTGCAGTTCCTGTATGATTCAGCGGCAGAGACAGCGCAGACAGCGAGAATACCCATCATTGCCGCGGAGATGGCAGAAGGAAAAGGCGGTCTGATCACAGCGCTGGATGAATCCGGCCTGACGGCCGTATTTCCCGGCAAAATCCGGCCCGATGAGGCTTTGGAACTGATCCGGGGTATTCCCGCTAAGGAAAACGGACTGAAAGACATCCGATGGAAGACGGATACGGGGGATTTCTGCGTGCGGCTCATCGGGTCACAGGAAAGAATGGCCTTTTTACTGGAAAAGATCTGATGTATTAAGATACAGGAGGATTCAGAATGCCTGTGCCGGCACACCTGAAACAGGAACTGGAAAAAACAGAACAGCAGCGCCGCCGGAAGAAGGACAGAAACAGGACCGCATTTGCGGCCCAGACGGCGAATGCGGCCAAGACCGGGCATACCGTTTCCAATGAGGGTGCCGGGGAGCTTATCCGGTCGGGGCTTATTCCCTCCGCGTCGAATGAGCATCTGCGCGGGCTTCACGGGGACAATAACGGCGCTTTCGGTACCTACACCGCGGATCCCGCGCGGGAGACCGGGTCGGATGTTGTGCATGAAAACCTGGACAAAGGCACCTATGCGGTCCGCGGGAGCGGCGACAGGGCAGCATTTACCCCGGCCCACTACGCGTCCTACCTGCAGATCTGGGGGTCTCCCCGGAAGGCGGTGGAACACTATACCCGTTATCTTGAGCTGCGGGACAAAAAGAAGGAAAACAGCCTCGCGCCGGAGGAGGAGAAAGAGCTGGATCAGCTGGAGAGCCTGGAAAAGATTGCGCTGGAATACGATGACGCACGGCATTACATGCAGGAAAAGAGGGCCTATTCACAGCAGGACATTGACTATGCCTTTTCCCAGAACCGTCACAGGAAGGACGGCTCAAAGAGTGAAATGTTCGGCACAGCCCATTCTCCCGCGGCCATGTACCAGTGTTTCTTCCTGGACGGTGTCTTCGGCGGCATGAAAGAACAGTACCTGAAGAGTGAAGCGGAGGGCGGTATTTCGGAGGCGACGGTGAGGGCGCTGTCAGGCGGCGGCACGGTGGACAATCTGGAAGGCATGAAAAAATGGCTGGACAGCTATCTCACTGACTGTGTGAGTAAGAACAGGCGGAGGATGACCATGATCATGCGCGGCATTTTCCGCTCGGACCCGCAGTATACGAGGCTTACCTATATGCAGCAGCTGGAGGATATCCTCTCTCTGGTCTATCTCAGAAAAGAATTTACCGTGACCAATACCGATGTGCGGATGCTCACGGCGGACCGATACATGCGGCGCGCGCTGGGGCTTCTGATGCGGGATCCCGGTTCGGGGTTCGTGAAACTTACCCGGATGATCCTGGAGCGCATCCTGGCGGAAAAAGTATGATCGCTGTGACAGGCGGATAAGTGGAGTATGTACGGATATAAAGATTATTTTGACCCGGAATATGCAGATAAGCCGTATCGTTCTGCAGCGGAGGAACTGGAAGACTATCTCAGGCTTCTGGATATGATGCTGGAGAGTTATCTGGAATATAAACGGCTGGATTCAGGTGAAAAACTCTTTTCCCGGGGACTGGTGATCACGGAGTCCGAGATGGAGAGCTATTTCAGCATGCCGCCCTATTTCCGGGAGCGGGATGTGTGCGACCCGGTTCTGGCCCATGCCGCCGATGAGGCGTTTCGCTATATTGACAGGCGGGCCGCAGCGACGGAAGGTATCCTGCGGATCGACTCCCTGAAGCGCAGCTTCGGCCTGGACCGTGCCGGCGTGATGGCGGTTATCCTGGCGCTGGCTTCTGCCCTGGATCGCCGTTATGAGAGAATCTTCGGATTCCTGCAGGATGATATATCCAGGACGCGCCCCACCGTGGGACTCCTGAATGCCCTGATGGCCAGGGTGACGCCCCGGGAGAGCGCGGGAGAGCTGATATGCGGCATGCCCGATGAGGATCTTTTCACCTCCCTGTCTGTAAACAGCGGGGAAGACACAGGCCTGGATACGGTACTTGCGCTGCATCCGCTGATGAAAAGGCTCCTGACGGGACAGGAGCCGGATGATATGCGGCTGCCGGATCCCCTTATCCTCTGGAGGGAAGATACGGAGATCCCGCTCTTCTTTGAGGAGACCGGGGAGGAGCTTGCGCAGGCCATGTCGGATCCGCGGTACAGCTTCTGTTATATTGAGAGTGGGGATGAGGACACGGTCCTCCACGTTCTGTACCGCTTCGCACGGTCACAGGATATGCCCATGTATGTGCTGGATTTAAGGCAGATGCTTTACATGGCGTCCGGAGAGGTAAATTCATGTCTCGCGTACCTGTCCCTGAGACTGCGGCTCGGAGCCGGGTTTCTCGCCATAAGGTATCCGGCCGGAAATAATTCCGGCACCGGCGAAAATACGGAACCGGCCGGAAGACGGCAGAAGCTTCTGGAACGTATTTCCCGTATCTGCCGCGGCGCCTGTGCCGCCCTGTTCGGGGAGAAGGAAGAACCCCGCGAGCTGATCGTAAAGGCAGTGCCGTTCCTGCGCATCCCGCCGCCGGATGTGAACATGCGCATGGAGATGTGGACGTATTTCCTGAAGGGAGCGGACGGGGTAAAAATCGCGGAAGATGTGGTGATTGAGGATCTGGCGGACTGCTATGATATCTCCTACGGCGTGATCCGCAATACATGCGGCCATGTGAAGGCTGCCGCGGGAGTCCGCAGGCTGGATCGGGTGAACCGGGAGATGATTCTGGAATCCCTGCGGCAGATGAACCGGGTGGATTTTTCCGGCCTGGCGCAGTTTATGCCGTCAGCTTATACCTGGGACGATATCACTATCACCGACGACCAGCGGAATGTGCTGAAGACAGCCTGCGACCGCTGCCGTCTGCGCAACCGCATAGGACGGGGCTGGGGACTTATCAGGAAAAACTCGTACGGCAACGGTGTAAGCCTCCTGCTGTACGGGCCTCCGGGCACCGGCAAGACCATGGCCGCCCAGGTGGTGGCGAGCGAGCTGGGAATGCCGCTGTACCGCGTGGACATTTCCCAGATCTTTTCCAAGTATATCGGCGAGACGGAGAAGAATCTCTCGGTTGTTTTTGACGCAGCCAAAGGTTCCAATGTCATCCTGTTTTTCGACGAGGCGGACGCGCTGTTTTCCAGGCGCACGGAGATCAATAATTCCAACGACAAATACGCCAACTCCGAGACGGCGTATCTGCTGCAGAAAATAGAAGAGTACGACGGGATGTCCATTCTGGCAACCAACCTGTATACGAACTTCGATACGGCCTTTGTCCGGAGAATCACCTATGCGGTGCGGCTGGACAGCCCCGACGAGGAGGCCAGGTACATCCTCTGGTCCACCATGCTCCCGGAAACCGCAAGGATGGAGGAGGATCTTCCTTTCCGCTTCCTCGCGAAGAAGTTCGAGCTGGCCGGATCTAATATCAGGGCAATCCTCCAGAGCGCAGCCTATATGGCGGGGGCGGAAGGAAAGGCCATCGGCATGGCGCACATCGTGCGTGCCATGGAGTATGAGTTCCGGAAGCTGGGACGGTTTATCGACAGGGAGGCTTTCGGACCTTATGCGGTTTATCTGAGCATGCCGGGAAAAGATCCGGAAAACGAAGGAGTGTAACATGGGATTCAGTTCCATCAGCGAGGTGGGAAGCCACATCGTATCCATACTGAAAAAAGAGCTTGTGCCGGATGTTATCCAGCATTCTGCGGCCATCGGCGTGTGCAGTCCGGAGGATCACGGCGACCTGGTAGTGGGCGTCTATCTCTATGATATCGGTCCGAACGCGGATATCGTGGAGCGGGGCATGGTCACAAAGGACCGGCATGTACAGGTCTTTCCGTCCACGTTCCTCACGCTCCGCTATATGATCACGGTCTGGTCCATGGGCGACCAGCGGTATAAGACCCAGGAGGAGCACAGGATTCTCGGCAGGGTTGTACAGGCGCTTTCGGACAATGCCGTCATCGGGCAGACCAGCAGCCTGTACGGGGCTCCGATGGATACCAGGATCGAGATGGAGCGGATCGAGCCGGCAGAAAAGCTCCGTCTCTGGAATTTTCCGAACAAGCCCTATCAGCTGTCCCTGTTCTACAGGGCGCAGCCGGTGGAGATCACATCGCGCAGGAGCCGCCTTGTGCCCACGCGTGTGCGGGATATCCGTGTATTCCTGCGGGATTCGCTGGGGGAGGAGCTGGAGTCCGTCTCCTCCGGGCGCACGCTGGTTGTTCTGTGCACGGACAAAGAAACCGGCCGCCCGGTGGAGGGAGGCGCGGTCCGGGTCTCCATGGAGCACGCCGGCAGGCCGCTGCTCAAGGAGGGCTGCTACCGTATTTTCACGCATCTTGACAGGGATGCGGATGTGATCCGCTGCGCAAGCGCCATCTATGAGCCGAAGGAAGTGGAAGTGGACCTGAAGAAGTGGGACGGTTCGGAGGTCTTTGAGATAGAACTGGAGCCGGGCGCCCATTATCCGAAGAGAGAGCAGCCGTCCTTTGATACGGAGGAAGAGAGGAGCTGACAGAGGGAAATGAGAAAGCTGTTTCTGATCATTCCGGCAGCCGTGATCGGTGTGATGGTCTTTTCGGCCTGCGGTACCGGCAGGCGTGGAAGGCAGACGGAGAACAGCACCTCCGCCTGTGCTGAAACAGAAGAAGGCACAGGCGCTGACGGGCAGCAGGACGAACCCGGGGATGTCATTTCCTCCGGAGAAGACAGCGGCGCGTCCGTGGTCTCTCTGGATCCTGCGCTGGGTGCCGCTGTGTGCGACTATCTCTTCGACAATACCGGGGAGGAAAAAGAATCAGGGAAGGTCATAATTCCCGGTTTTATCGCTGTGAGCGCCGATGAAACCGACCCGGAGGATATC
>JAEEGL010716118.1_pt1 | contig 12217 bp, 4 predicted proteins | sample 9134231 | NCBI WGS metagenome assembly JAEEGL01 (sample SAMN16246548, study PRJNA631951) | gut metagenome | biome: gut microbiome; feature: rumen; material: fiber-attached | host: Bos | place: Iran: Karaj | collected 2018-10
AAAAACACTAATTAATATGTAATAAAACCATATAAATTTATTCAGATTTTTGATATAGTAACCAACCGTATCCATCTTGAAAGATGATTTTATTTTGATATACAGCCAATCGTTATAACAAAATTTAGGTAATTACCACATATATTTTTACATTTGTGTATTTTTTATTATGCAAAACGAAGCAATGTGCCGAGATCATTACAAAACAAATCCTCGCACAAAAAATACTTTAATATTCTTCCTTATGTGATGATTTTATAAAACTTTTAATTCTGATGCCATTACCATTTCTCAATTATTCTGATTAAAAGTCACATTACAAGAATGAGTAGAAACTGTTTGATTTTTAGAAAAATCCACAAGCTATTTTGAACGTTTAGAAGATGCTAATTATTCATATGTTGCATTACAAATGGATAAAACCTGAAACATATCCGTATTACGTAACCACAAATGAAGCAAATCGCTGGAAATAAGTATTCCTTCTGAGATTTTTCAATGATTATTAGATGATTTAATGCGTATTCATGAAAAATACTCCACGTTTCCACGTCTCATTCAACCATTGGACCTACCATTTGATAATAATGATGACTATGAAAGTTATAAAAACAACCTTATAAAAGATTTTGAATTAAAAGATAATAATATTAAGAAATCTGACTAAAAAATTTCGCCAGAATTCAGAACTGTGAAAGGTGACTGAAGCGTGCGAATGGTTAACTTTTGTGGGGAATTCCGTGATGCACTAATTTATATTAGTAATCAAAGATGATATATTAGGGATAATATACCACAAATTCAGCCATCACTAAAGACTACCTTTCGCTGGTAACCGTAACAACTCGTCTGCTGGTGTTAACAATCAGGGTACCAACGGGAACTATTGGTCTTCTTCTCGTAACAATGCAAATAACGCCTACAACCTGAACTTCAATTCGACTGCTCTTAATCCCCAGAATAACAACAACCGTGCTAACGGTTTCTCTGTTCGTTGTTTTTAGCATTCCCCACATTTTAATTTTATTAAAAAAATTAACAATATGTGAACATTTAAAGAAACCATAGATACATATCAAGCTACATATGAATTATTGGTGGCTATAAGCAAATCCATTCTCTCATTCGCTAGAGAATATAAATATACATTTTGAGAACGTATTATAAATTATACATTAGATGCTACTGCTGAAGTACAGCTTGCAAAAGATGCTTACCAATCAAACGAAAAGATTTTACATATAGAAAAAGCTCTAAAAAGTATTGCTCTATTATGTGTTTTACGACAAGCCTGCTGAGAAATTCCTAATTTATCCATCAATGTTTATAATCAACAATCAGAAAAGATTGCAAAAATATCACAGCAATTAAGAATCTGGAAAGAATATTGTGAAAAACATCCTAATAAAAAGCAAACAATTTAAATCAGATTTTTTTGAATATGGATAAAGAACTTCTTCTAAAATATCTACATATATGTTATCTGGAAGCTCGTAGACATAAAAGGCATACTCATTCTCAAATGGTATTTGAATCTAATTTAATAGAAAATTTAGTACAACTACGTGATGATATATATGAATGAAAATATAAAATATCCCCAAGTATTTACTTCATTCAAATGAACCCCATCCAACGTGAAGTATTTGCTGGGAACTTTAGAGATAGAATTATTCATCATCTAATATATGATATAATTTCTCCATACTGGGAAAAACAATTTATTTACGATTCATATTCTTGTAGAAAAGGAAAATGAACATCTAAATGAATTGAAAGGATTTCCAGATTTATGAGAAGTTGCAGTAATAACTATAAAGAAAATTGATGGATTTTAAAAATGGACATCCAAGGATACTTTATGTCAATCAATAGAGATATTCTTCGACAAAAGAATTATGACACAATAAAGAACTGGGAAAATCTATCATTTATTTGAAGTTCAACAAATAATAAAATCCCCAGATACTTGGTAGCATGAAAATTTCCTGATTTTCTAAAAAACGTTATATACGATATCATATACAACGACCCAACACAAAATGGGATATTTAAATGAAAACAATCTGATTATGACTGATTGCCTAAAACTAAATCATTGTTTTACACTTCTGAAAATTGTGGATTACCAATATGAAATCTAACTAGTCAGCTTTTTTCTAATATTTATCTAAACGATTTTGATCATTATATAAAAGATAAATTAAAAATCAGATATTATTGAAGATATGTAGATGATTTCGTAGTAATCCATAAAGACAAAGAATACCTCAAATCAATTATTCCTTTACTTAAAAACTATTTACAATCACATTTAAAACTTACCCTACATCCAAAGAAAATCTACTTACAACCAATTTCTCATTGAGTACAATTTCTTTGAGCATTTATAAAGCCATACCGTTGCTATCGTTCAAAAAGAACTATATCTAATTTCTACAGATGTATGAAAGAGTGTAATTATATGCCATCCGAGGAATGCCTAAACTCATATCTATGACTATTTATGAATTATAAGCAATACAAGCTAGTACATAAAATTATAAAAAATGTTAAATTTGATAATATGGAAAGAGTATCTAATTTAATAAAATATTATCGTAATTGTTCTTTTTAAAAAATTAATCATTTTTTTTATATCTATTTACCATTATTTTAACTCTTTTCCTTAGCACTTTTACTCTCCATCTGTATTTTTTAGGCATAGAGTGAGTAATATACCATAATCAACACAAATTACTGCATTTATAAATATATTTTCATTTTCTTGTTTGAAATAAAAAACTTTTAATATTTGGTTCAATCTTTTCTTTTAAATTTTTCCTTTTTATAAGTAGTTGTACATACATCGCTGGATTACTAGGTCTTATTAGATATGTTATAACATCTGTTATAATGTACCACCATTCTCATTGCGACCACACCCTTCTTATCTGAAATCATGAAATATAAAACTGATTATATTCCAGTTCTCCCATCTATAAACAAAAAAATAAAAGTTTTAAAAGAGCCTGTATAACTTTTTACGTTTACAGACTCTTTATTTTTATATTATACCTCTATTTTTTAGTAGTTCTCCTAAGCATTACCCATATCCATTCTCTAAGCTCATCTCTTCTTGGATTATCTATCTGTTTCATTATTCAGTTTTCTTTCAATAACTTTAAATGATTTATATAATACGGTTTATCCTTCGTTGGATTATCTATATTGTATTTATCTCACCATAAGATTCTTGAAAGAATAGTTCAGAATTCTGCCCTAGATACTGTTTTCTTTGGCTGGAATCTCTTTGTATTAATTCACATTATTCATAATGCACAAGCTTTTTCTCAGTAAGACTTCATTTCTTTAGAACCCCAATCTTTCTCTTTATCATTCCACTTACAATGAGCTGGGATATCTTTAGGCATTTCTTTTCATAATACATTTACCATATAATTAACCACAACTTTAGCCATATGTCATCTAATCATTACTTTATTAGGAGTAGCTTTTTCAAATGAATTAATTGTAGTTATATCATTAGCATACGCCCACGTATAAGCATCTATCACTTCCTCAGAATACATTTTCCTATTATTAGATGTAATAATGACTTCAGATTTATTTGTATTATTTCATATATTTTGTGTTGTATCTCACTGGTTATCCTTACTTTCTACAGAAGCATTATCTCAATTTTGTTCCTTATTTTCTTCTGAAACTCAATGATTTTGAATATTATTCACTGACTTTGCAACTCTTCTTCATGATCAAGAGTAACTAGAACTTGAGCCTCAACTTCAACCTGGATTTAAATTCTCTTCTTCATCCGCTACTCCATTTCCATTTGTATCTGTATTTGGTCTATAAGTTACCGTAAACATTTGTTCAGCTTCTATTCATGTTCAGTTTATCATTCATGAATTAGGTGTATAATTTGGAATATTTGGAGAAATAAAGATAAACGATATTCAGCTTATATATTTTCCACTTACACTTGGAGACGCTTCTCATCATCTACTATATACATAATTTACTGTAATAGTATATTTAGTTTCTGTTGCATCATCAATACCATTATTATTCATATCTTCTTTCCATGTAGCAGTATATGTAGCATTAGCTGTTACTTTTTCCGCTACCGCTGGTGTCCATCATGCAAAGATATAATTTACTCTTGTTGGTGTTCCACTAAATGCTGGTGTAGTTGTTCATGATAGAATATCTTCTGTTGTTTGGTTAGCAAACACTACTTCTCCATCTACTCAGTCAGTATATATTACTGTATACTTTATCTCATCTTCATCTGCATATCCATCATGATTCTCATCTGTTTCTGGTGTATACGTTACTGTAAATTCTACATTAGCTCATGTTATTGTTCATGATATTGTTTGTTCACTTGGTGTATAATGAGATATTACTGGTGAACTAATATTATAAACTAATCCACTAAGAATATCTTGTTGAGTTTTATCTGCATGAGCAACTCAACCTCTAGAATAAACATAATGTACTGTTGCTGTATATTTTGGATCTAATACATCTGCTACACCGTTGTTATTATCATCTACATCTGGTGTATATGTAACAATAATTGTCTTTGAAGTATCTCACATTATTCATGATACGGTTAACTTATCTGCTGTATAATTTGCAATAATTGGAGAAGTAACACTATAACTAATTCAACTTAAATAACTAGCAGTTACTGATTGACTAGCTTGTTCTCCTCTAGAATATCTATATATAATTGTTAATACGTGTGCTGTCTCATCTTCATCTGCTATTCCATTATCATTCGTATCTTCACTTTCTGTGTTATATATTACTGTTACTTCGATATCTTCATCTCACATTGTTCCCGATACGATTGGAATTGAGATAGTATAATGAGCTTTTGTTGGTGAATTTACTGTATAAGATGCTCATTTTACTATACTTTGTGTATAATCAGCAAAAACAGTTACTCATTTACTATTAACATAATGAATTGTTAAAGAATGGAAATCTGATGCTTCATCTTCATCTGCTATTCCGTTTCCATTATCATCAGTATTAGCAGTATAAGTTACGGCAATTACTGTATTTTGTGCTGGCATTATTCATATTACTGTCTCTTTTCAGCTTTCGATGGTATAATGAGTATTAGAAGTATCTGAAGGGATATTATATTCTGCTCATGCTACATAGCTTCCTGTATAATCTGGATATAACGTTCAACCTTGTGTGTTAACATAATGAATAGTTAACGTATAATGTGTTTCATTTTGGTCTGCTATTCCATTATCATTAACATCTAAGTTTGCAGTATAAATAACAGTTACTGTTATATTATTTGCAGGCATTACTCATGATACAGTAGCTCATGAGGTAATAGTATAATACTCTTTTGTTTGTGATATCTTTTCATAACTAGCTCATGCCACATATTGATGAGTATAATCACTATAAACTGTTCCTCATTTTGCATCATGATATTGGATTGTTAATGTATATTTTGGTTCCTCCTGATCTGCAATATCATTATGATTATCGTCTGTTATTGGAGTATATGTTACTGTTATTGTTTTATTTTCTCCTGGCATTATTCATGATACTAAAGTATCTATTGTCTGATAATTTGTTACACTAGGAGAAGTAACACTATATTCTGCTCAACTTAATACTGATTCTACATGAGATATTGCAGCAGTTCATCATTTACTATATACATAATTAATTGTTAATGTATAAGTTTCATTCTCATCAGCTACTCAGTTATTATTAGAATCAACTTTCCATGTTGCTGTATATGTAGCATCTCATGTTACTTTATCTGCTACAGATGGAGTCCATCCTGCAAAGATATAATTATCTCTTCATGTACTTCCATTAAATGAAGGAGTCACTAATCATGATAAGATATTTGATGTTATTTGGTCTGCGAATACAACCTGTCCATCTACTCAGTCAGTATATGTAACTGTAAAATGAGATTCTGTTGTATCGTTTATTCCATTATGATTGAAGTCTTCTGCAAATACTCATGTATATACTACATTTGATGTTATTTTTGCATTAACATTCAGACTTGGAGTCCATCCTGCAAAGATATAATTTGTATCTGGATTTTTTGATGGTTCTACATATCCTACTACATCATTTAGTGTGTATCATGATAATATACCACTATATATTGTAGTTCATCATAAACTTCCATGTTCTCATGCTACGAATTTTACCTCATATTTAGTTTCTGTAGCATCATCCTGACCATCATGATTAAAGTCTTCATTCCAAATTGCTGTATATGTCACATCTCATGCCACAATATTTGATACTGATGGATTCCATCATCCAAAGATATAATTAGTTCTTTCAGGAGTTCCACTAAATGCTGGAGTTGTTAATCACGATAAGATATTCTCTGTTGTTTGATTTTCAAATACTGCCCCACCCACTCAATCTGTATATGTTACTGTATATTTATCTTCTGTCTCATCATCTATTCAGTTATGATTCTTATCTTCTCACCAAATTGCTGTATAATCCCTATTTCATTCAGAATGAGCTGGAATTGTTACATCTTTACTCATTCAAACAATAGCTGTTCATGTCCATCAATTAAATACAAATCAATCTCTTGTCGGATATCTTAAAACTATAGCTCATGAAAGATATGTATAATTCAATGGATTTTCAGCATTATTTACTCCACCATTTAGATTATAATTTATCGTATACGTATCCAATGTATATTGTGCTATATATATTTCATTTGTAGCTGGGAAATTATCAGGAATTGATGGTGTCCAAGATACAAATGTATATCCGTTTTTAGTTGGATTTGTTGTAGGTTTTTGAACTTCTGCTCAATATTTTCATGTTATAGTTGTATTTGGAGTACCATTGTTATTATTCAGAGTTAATGTAATATCCTTTCTTGTATAAACATAATCTATACTAGCATCTCCATTCGGTGCTACTATTAAAGTATCTGAAGATGGAGAATTAAATCATGGATAAGTATTCACTGCTGGAGTCTGCACTGAATTAGTTTCTCCATAAAGTTCTTCTTCTACTATTACATCATCTGTCGGTGTAGATAATCACTGTTTAATATGCCTTACTGTATACTTTGTATTTGTTCATTTTGTAGTCCATACTGCATATAGAGTAACACTTCATGATGTAGCCAGATTATCAACATTTTGCATATTTGTATATGTAGGAGCTGTTGCTCATGAATTCATACTCCATCATGTAAAGATATATCATGTTTTAGTAAACAAATTATTTGATAATTCTTGTGATACATCATAAGTAAACTCTTGTGGAGTCATTACTCATATTCATCCATTAGCATTAAAATTAACAGTATATGTATTTGCATTTGATTGTGCCTGGATTGATACAGCTTTATCTGGCATTGTAAATACATATGGATTAGCTGTAGATGTAGCTACATCATTACTATTCCATCTTGCAAAACTATATCATGATTTAGGCGTAGCCGTAACTGTTACTTCATCTCAACAATTATATGTACCAGCTCACTGAACTGAATTTGTATTAGAATCTTTTTCTAATGTTACAGTAAATGATTTTATAGTTCAGCTTAATACCTTTTCTACATTACTATCTGGCATTATAAACGTAATGGCTGTAGCTGTATAACATGGATTAACATCTTCTGGAGTTAAAGTTACCGTTGCTCCATATTTATATGTTCATGCTCAACTAACTGAACCTACTCATTCTCATGTAGTAGCTGTAACTGTATGAGTATTTCTCTTGTAGAAGAGATATACTTCTGTATTTCCATTACCATCAATTGTGAATTTATCTATTAAATCTTCTGTTGACTGTGGATTTACAACTAATGAAGCTTTTTCAAAATGTGCTCATGTAATTTCTTTCTCTAAAGTACTAATCAATACTTCTGAATCTGTGGTTCAGACTTTTGTATCATCTGTAGAATTTAGAGAATAATTATCATTATCAGCATTTTCTAAGTAGTAATAAACTGTATATGGAGTATCTGTATTTGCATCCCATATTGCATAAAGAGTTACAACTTCTCAGCTATTTGATGCAAGATTTGATACTATTTCTCATCATGTATAAGTTGGCGTTGTAGCATCTGAATCAACATCCCATCACAAGAAAGTATATCATGCTTTAGTAAATGCATTTTCTGATAATGCTTTAGAATCATCATATGTCATTGATTCAGTTTCCATGCTTCACGATCATCCGTTATTATCGAAGTTTACTACATATTCATTTGCTATCCATTGTGCTGTATATGTTTTATTTTCTGTTACTTTAGGTAAAATAGCAGAGCTCCATCAGTTGAATGTATATCATTCCTGATGTAATCATGTATTCACAGTTGGAGATGGTGTATTAGCATTATAATCTAATCAACTAATTATCTCTGCTGTAAATGTTCATTTAGTACCAGGATTGAATTCTACTGTATATTGTTTCTTAAAATATACCTTTAAAAGTCAGCTTTCATCTCATTTTATAGTTGTAGTTGAAACATTATTAGAATTTGTAGTATCATATACGTAATCTATCATTGAATTGTCTGGGATTTTGTCTGATGCTATCACTCCTGTCTGAGTATCTGTAGTTCATACTCTCTGTCATGTAAAGTTTGGAGTAGTCGGATATATTCAATCAGAGTTTTGATAATAATATTCTATTGTATAAGGTGTATCTGGTTTTGCTGTAAATGTTCCTGTAATCACCACAGAATGTGCTGGCATTGTAAATGATGAGTCAGTATTCCAAGAGAAAGTATATCCTGGTGCGGTTGCTAATCATGCTACTGATACTGTTTTTCAATATCTATGACTTTGTGTTGCTGGTAAAGATGAATGTCCATCTGGTGTATTACTAAAATTATAAACAACATCGTAACTATTTCTGGTGTAATATACATTAACAACAGTATTTCAATCTGCATTTATAGGTAATTGTGTAATCGTTTGTGGAGTAAATCACTCATAAGGTTTTGAAGTGGCTGATGTTTGAGTATCTGTTGTTCATGATAAAGGTTGCTCTTCAGCTACTGTATAATCATTATCATTTATATTTTGTTTCCAATGTTTTACTGTATAAGGAGTATCATCTCTTGCTACGAAATGTCCTGTTATATTCATTGCCTCAGTAACATCCACTTCAACCGTTGTATTTGTCGAAATAGTAGTATTATTCTTTGTCCATCTATCAAATCTATATCATTGTTTTGCCGTTGCTATTAATGTAATTCTTTTTCAGTATTTATAAGTTCATGAAACTTCTGAATTAACAGTTCCTTTATTTTCATCAGAAGTTGCTACTGTTACATTGTATTCATTTAATTCAAATACAGCCTTTAATCCCGTTCCTCATGATTCATCTGCCGTAAACACATATGGATTATCTGTTGAAACTACATTATCTCCATCATCTAGCCATGACACAAAATGATATCATGTATCTGGATTTGCCGTTACTGTAACAGATTCTCCATATTCATATGTACCAGCTCAATCTACACTACCACCTGTTGATGGAGTATATGTTAAAGTTACTTCATATAAATTTTTTGTATAAGTAGCAAAGAATTCCAAATCTCATACCGTTCATTTACGAATTGTGACTGGTGTAGTTGGACTATTAAGATTTGTTCATGTCCATCATCCGAATGTATTTCAGACTTTACTTGGGTCTATCAATGTAAACAATTCTGTTTCTACTGTATATTCCACAGGATTTGTACCGTTAACTGTTCAATTATACAAATGATATGTAATTGTATATGTTGCTAATCTCCAATTAGCTGTATAGCTTAGATTTCAATGGGTTCATTTATGAACTACTACAGTTTTTTGTGGAGTATTTCCATTACTTCCTGTCCATCATAGAAATTCATATCATCTCTTAGTTGGAGTTTTTAATGTAAAATCATCATCCTCAACTGTATATGATGTTTTTTCATCAGTTAGAATTCAACCAAGTTTATCATATGTAATAGTATAAAAAGCTGTATCTCCAATTAATGTAAATGATGTATTAGCTGTAATAGGTAAAGATAATGTAGTATTAGCATTCTGATCTCATAATGAAGACCTCCATACAGGATTTTCATATCACTGTTTTAATTCAAAAGTTGGGAAAACTATTGAACATGATTCTTTCTGAGCTTTTCAATCATTTCCATTATATATAGCTGATATAGTACATGTTCCAGAATTATATGCTATAGACTGAACTCATGCTCATGTAGAAAATGTTCCTCTCAAAACAATTGCTGGTGATGTAGTCTGAGCAAAGAAATTTAGATTTTCTCATGCTGTAACTGTAGCAGTCTGTCATGCTGTATACTGTGCTGTATGATTATCATTTCAATCTGTCCATCACAATACAGTAGGAGTATTATCAGGTGCCATAATTGTAGGGAACGTTATACTTTTACTACACGTAGGAGATTGTTCTGTTCCATTATAAACTTCACTTATTGTACATAATGCATGAGTACTATCTTCTACATAATCTGTACCACTATAATTATATCACTGATTTCAGTTTACGTAGAAAGAGATATTTATAGATTTAGATTCTTTCTTTGACTGTGCGTAATAAGGAGTTTCATCAGATATAGATAATAAAGAATTCTGACCAACGACTGCTACATGATTACTCGCAGAAGTTGAATATCATAATATCGTTGGAGTATTTACTGAAGAAATACTTGGTGTAGTAACATTACAAGATGTAGAATTATTTCGTACATAACAATTTTCTGAGACATATTCTGATGTGTTAGCTATACTTTGCCCATTTTGAGTTTGTGCATCGTTTCCATTCTTATAGAATCTTACAGAAAGCTGTTTATTTGATATTACATAGAATGATGTATCGGCTGATACAGTAATTTTATTTGTAGAGGTAGGATATGTGGCTGAATGAGCATTTTCATTTGTATCATATCCTAAGATAGTGAATCATGCCCTGGAAACAGTAGACTCAATAGGTACATCTACATCACATTGTGTAGCCTGTACTCATCCATTGAATTCTGGAGCAATACTACACGTTGTTTGCCAACTATTAGCTCATGAAATAGTTGCGCCATTTCCATAGAATGTAACTGTAAGAGTTCTTCCATCACTCTGGGATTGTGCATAATAAGTCAGATTTTTTGTAGCTGTTAACGTTTGACTGCTTCATGTAGATATCAGATTATCTGTAATATTCGCTCATGTACTCCATCATAATACAGTTTTTTGTCCACTAGGAGTAATATCAGGAAATGTGATAGTCTCTGTACATGAATCAGATTGAACTGCTCCGTTATATACAGCAGGAATCGTACATAATACATAATCTTTGGCTGATGTTTGAGTATCTCAGTCATATGTAAAGTTTGTATTACCATTTGGATTGAATGTAACCAATCTATCCAATGGGTCTTTGATAGTCTGAGCATAGAATGTTGTGTCTTCTGATATTGTTATATTTGAATTAACTGCGTATGTTCATACATGGTTTGTAGATGAATCACTATATCACAATACTCTTGGAGTATTTGCAGATGTGATATATGGAGCTTTTACACTACAAGATGTTTCTTTATTCCATACTGCACATGATCATGTAATATTAGTTGTAACGGTATTTGAATTCAATGTAAGAGAATCATTTCCATTTATATCAAAAGTTGCCACTAAATCTCTTTTGAAGATAGCATAAAGTCTTACTCCATCTTCTCAGATTACAAAATTATCCATAGCAGTTTTTGCTGTCTGATTTGTATTCCATCATACGAAATCCCATCCTGGTTTCGTAGCTGTATATTCTTCCAAATGTACTGTAGTTCACTCTCTGAAAGATGCGATTGGTCTACTAGTACTTCCACCATTTGCTGTAGCATTGAATGTTACTACAGGTACGCTTTCACATTTCTGTCCATCCTCAGACATTGAGTATCAATCATCACACTCCCATTTTGCATGCAATGTTTTATTTTCACTCACGTATGTTGTAGATGAGAAAGTGAATTCTTCAGCGAATGTACCATCATCGAGGAACCATCCCTTGAATGTTGACTTTGCTCTAGTTGGATTTGCTGGCTTGGAACTTCTTGGACTCCACCATTTGAAATTTGTCTGAGATGCTACGCTAGAACCTCCGTTACTGTCAAAGGTCAAGGTCAAGGATGGGGAATTCTTAAAACAACGAACAGAGAAACCGT
>JAEEGL010992437.1_pt1 | contig 12217 bp, 9 predicted proteins | sample 9134231 | NCBI WGS metagenome assembly JAEEGL01 (sample SAMN16246548, study PRJNA631951) | gut metagenome | biome: gut microbiome; feature: rumen; material: fiber-attached | host: Bos | place: Iran: Karaj | collected 2018-10
ATATCATATGCCGGGATCGACCGCCCTGAGCCCTTCACCTCGCAACCGGTTCCGGTCAGAACGAAAACCGGCTTGCAGTATTTCTCCCGGATCTTACCGGCCACAAGTCCTGCGAGGCTCTCATGCAGTCCGGGCAGATGGATCACCTGGACATTCTGTTCTTCCTGAGCGGCATAGACTGCAATGGCCTGTTCAACGCCTTCGTCGGTCAGCTTCTGGCGCTCCCTGTTCAGTTCATACAGTTTTTTTGCAGCGGTTTCTGCTTTTACCGGGTCCTGCGACAGCATGACGGAAATATAGTTCTGCTGACTGTCCAGTCTGCCTCCGGAATTGATCATCGGGCCGATAATGAAGCCAAACGCATATACGTCAAGCTTTTCACTGCTTCCCTGACGCATCAGAGCCTGGATCGAAGCCGGCGGATGCGCGTTAAAACGGCGCAGTCCCTGATAGACGATCTTGCGGTTCTCGCCGATCAGTTTCATCACATCGCAGACCGTACCCAGAGCCGCGTATCCGATCCAGTCCGGATCCTCCGGCATCCCGATGGACTGCATCAAAGCCCTGGCCGTCTGATAGGCGACCCCTGCTCCGCACAGATCGCTGAATCCGTACGTATCCGTCTTCTGATGCGGATTGACGACTACATTCGCGGCCGGAAGCTTTTCCTCGCCGTCCTCTTCTGCAATTGCGTGGTGATCGGTGATGATCAGGGGGATGCCAAGTCTCACAGCGGTCTCGGCAGCTTCAAACTCCCGGATCCCGTTGTCACAGGTAATAATCAGACCATCCCCTCTCCTTACACAGTCTTCGACCATATAAGGACGCATCCCGTAACCGTCTTCCACACGGTCCGGGATCCGCACATGTACAGAGGCGCCCGCCTTCGTGAGAGCCTGATACAGGATCGTTGAGGAAGTCATTCCGTCAACGTCATAATCCCCGATCACTGTAATGGTCCTACCCTGCGCGATCGTATCCCGGATCAGCCGGACAGCCTCCGGCATGCCTTTCATCGTCATCGGATCACGCAAAGCGCCTTCTCTGTCAATATAGTCAGGAGCACCGTCCGGATCCGTCCTGTTCGCTATCACTTTAGCCAGGATCGGATCCAGATGATATCTCTCCTGTATTTCTTTATAACTGCTGCTGCAGATTCTCCAGTTTTCTTTCAAGATTATTTAGCGGCACGCTTAGCCTGACGTCCGCCTTTCATAAGCGCCCAGACCGGACCCGCGATCACAAGCGATGAATAGGTACCTGCGATGAAGCCGGCCAGAAGCGGGAACGCGAACCAGCGGATACTGTCGACGCCGAGGATAAAGAGCATCATGACCATCAGGATCGTTGTGACAGAGGTTGACAGGGAACGTCCCATTGTCTGCTTGATACTGTCGTTGACCAGCTGCGCAGTCTGATTTGCACGGTACAGATGCTGATTCTCACGGACACGGTCGAATACGACAATCGTATTGTTGATCGAGTAACCGACGATTGTAAGGATCGCTGCGATGAAGTTTGAGTTGACCGGTACACGGAATACCGCATAAACAGCGATAACGACGATTACGTCATGCAGCAGCGCAATGATGGAACTCAGTCCGAAACGCCAGTCATGGAACCGGATCGTAATATAGATCAGCATCAGAAGGCCCGCAACAAGCGTGGAAATAACAGAAGATGACTTCATCTCGCCGCTGATCATCGGGCTGATCGAAGACTGGGATACCAGATTGCTGCCGTCCGGATCCAGTCCGAACTCTACTGCGATCTTATCATAGAGCTCATCCATCTTGGTGGTGTCCATCTCTTTGACCTTGATCTGGACATGATTCTCCTGCCCGGCTCCGCTTACAGACTGCACCATCGGGTTGGTATCACCGCTGACTTCTTTAACGATCGCGGTCAGTTTGTCATTGTCATACTCCTGCTCCATATCGATCTGCATCATGGAACCGCCCTTAAAATCGATATCCAGATTCATGCCCCTGAACAGGATGAAGCCGAGTCCGATAACCGCGATACAGGCCGGAATGACAATCCAGAGCTTAGTCTTCTCAATAATACGGACAGCCTTGACCTTGCGGAAGAAATCGGCAGATCTGTAGAGTCCGGTCTTGTCCGGCAGGACAGCCGTGATATTCTTAAGGATCAGGTTGGACAGAACCAGCGCGGTAAACATGGACAGAATAATACCAAGTGCCAGCGTCAGCGCGAAGCCTTTTACAGTACCTGTACCCAGGAACCACAGCACGCCGGCTGCGATCAGGGTCGTAACGTTTCCGTCGATAATGGCGGACAGTGACTTGCGGTAGCCGGAAGCGACAGCAGCCTCGATACGGCGGCCGACAGCCAGCTCCTCATTTACACGGGAATAGATAACAACGTTCGCGTCGACGGCCATACCGATGGACAGCAGGATACCTGCGATACCGGGCAGCGTCAGCGTTACGTTGAACAGATTCAGCAGAAGGATCTCAGCGGAAATATAGAAAATCAGGGAGATGCTCGCTACAACGCCGGGCACTCTGTAGATGATGATCATGAAGATCAAGACCAGAATGAAACCGATAAGACCGGCCTTAAGGCTGGTGGAAAGAGCATCGCGGCCCAGCGTCGCGCCGACACTGTTATGCTCGATATCCTTCAGTTCGACAGGAAGAGCGCCTCCGCGGATATCGGAAGCAAGCTGTTTGGCTTCATCAGCGCCTGACATACCGGTAATAACCGCAACACCGTCGCTGATTACGGAGTTGACCGTAGGAATGCTGACGATCGTCTCGTCCAGACGGATCGCAATCTGCTTGTTGAGATAACGCTCCGTCGCGTCCGTGAATTTATCCTTACCGGAAGAAGTCAGTGCCAGACGCACATAATCCTCCGCCATACTGGTCTGGGAGACCTGTCCGTGCTGTGCCGTCGCGTCAGCAACATCGTCGCCGACAAGTACGATCTCGGCCAGTCCCTGATCAATAGCCTTCTGCAGGATCTCGGAAGCAGTATCCGGGAATGTGTAGAAAGCCATACCGGGATTTGACAGATACTGAACGACCATATCACGAACCGTTTCCTTGCTGTAGGTGGAATCCCCGGACTGCTCCATGTCAGCGAGGACTTCCTCCGTAAGTGAATCAACATATTCATCCGTTAAGCCGGCAGAAACCAGTTTGCTCCAGTCAAGACCTACAAAGGTCAGCATCGCGGTCTTGCCGATCTGCTTTACGGCCTCATTCGCGTCCGAAACGCCGGGGATCTCGACACGGATCCGGTTCGTTCCGTCCTGGAAGCTCGATGCCTCCGTATATCCCAGTGCAGACAGACGGTTATTGATAATCGCACGGGCGCCGTCCATCTGATTCTGTGTCGGATTGTCCTCCGCGGCCTGATAAGTGATGCTGACACCGCCGGCCAGATCCAGACCCAGATGGATATTCTTCATACCGACTCTGGCATTGTCCAGCCCGATAAAGGCAAACAGTGACGCACATGCTACGACCGCCGCCACAAGCAGCAGGATCAGCACATTCTTCATTCTCTTCATTTCCAGTAACTTCCTCCGGATTGATAATTGATATTCTATCTCAGTTCAAAAACACGTTATGAATTATACTCTCATGTATCGGCGCCTGTCAAGAAGCGCTTCGAATCGGCAGTTCAATTACCGTACTCAATTGCCGTAAAGAAGCTTCTCTGCCAGAGCGTCATACTCTGCAGAACCCTTGCTGCTCAGGATCGTGACCTGTCCCTTGCGATCCGCACTGCACATGATTCCGGCCTCAGCGAGCTGCCTTCTGAGCTCTCTGGCTGTCCCCTCGCTGCCGTCATAGATTGCTGCGGATCCGCCTGCGGCTTTACGTATTGCCTCTGACAAGAACGGATAATGTGTACACCCGAGAACGATGGAATCAGCCGGAAGATACGGCCCCAGCAGCCCGGTCAGGAAGCTGTCAAGCTCTTTCCCTTCCAGGACGCCGCGTTCCACAAATTCCATCAGTCCCTGACTCGGAACCTTGAGAATCCTGGCCTCGCGGCTGTAGGTATCCATCAGCGCGGCGAACTTATTCTCCTGCAGTGTCATCGGGGTCGCCATGACCAGAATCCGTCCTCCGGCGGAATTAAGGACCGCCGGCTTCAGAGCCGGCTCCACACCGATGACCGGCATGTTATCATACTGTTCGCGCAGACGGTTGATACAGACGCTTGTAGCCGTATTGCAGGCAACCACGAGAGCCTTGATGCCCCGCTCGACAAGCCAGGCAACACTCTCAAAGCAGTATCTCTGCACGTCCTCCGGCGTCTTCGTCCCGTACGGCGCGTGCAGCGTATCACCGCGGTACAGGAAATCCTCTCCCGGCAGCAGACGGATCATCTCTTTCAGAACACTTAATCCGCCGAGTCCGGAATCGACGATCCCTACCGGCGCGTCCGCATCCTGAGGATACGTCATGTCCTGGAAGTTAAACAGTTTCTTCTCAAGGATCCTGGCGGCCTCTTCCAGGCCATCCTGATCTTCCGGCCGGAACCGCCCGGTCTTAAAACTGTCAAGATCTAATACACCCATTACACGTCCGTTCCGGTTATGCAGCGGGATCACAATCTCGGAATTGGATGCCGCGTCACAAGCAATATGTCCGGGAAAAGCATGCACGTCTTCGACACGGATCGTCTGATCCTGCTGCCAGGCTGTCCCGCAGACACCTTTGCCCTTAGCGATCATCGTACAGGCAGGCTTGCCCTGAAACGGTCCGAGCGCCAGCTCACTGCCCCGTACCAGATAGAATCCTGCCCAGTTCAAAGCGGACAGATTCTGATAAATCAAAGCGGCCGCGTTTGACAGACCTGTCTCTACAGGCTCTGTCACATCGATCAGCATATCGAGGGATGCTAATAACTCTTTATAGTTATCCGGCAATGTTTTCACCCTTTCTGTCATAAAAAAACGGTGCTGCAATATAGCGGCACCGCGTGAGTTAAGCGCGAGACGGGATTCGGACCCGCGACCCTCGCCTTGGCAAGGCGATGCTCTACCCCTGAGCCACTCGCGCATAGTAGCGGAGGACAGATTTGAACTGCCGACACCGCGGGTATGAACCGCGTGCTCTCGCCAGCTGAGCTACTCCGCCAAACAATAGATCTGATCTGTTCTCAGGATCACTCGCCAGGAGAACAGCGACTTAGAAGGGGCTCGAACCCTCGACCTCCGGCGTGACAGGCCGGCGCTCTAACCAGCTGAGCTACTAAGCCATGGGCCCTCAGGGACTCGAACCCGGGACCGACCGGTTATGAGCCGGCTGCTCTGACCAACTGAGCTAAAGGCCCCTAGAATGACCCCCAGGAGAATCGAACTCCTGTTTTCGCCGTGAGAGGGCGACGTCTTAGCCGCTTGACCAGGGGGCCATGTGCAGACGTAACCGGGCCCGTCTGCGAATGCAAGGGTTATTATACTCTAATAAAATGAATCTGTCAACCCTGTTTTTTGAAAAAAATGATCGAAAACAGATTTTATACAGCTGCCGCGGTCAGCTGTTCTCTCCGGCCTGCTCTTCCTGCTGTGCCAGCTGCTGCTCTTTCTTCTCCTGCGCCTTGCGGTCGATAGCGGAGATTGCATAGATTACCAGTGCGATTGCTCCGAGTACGAAGAAGATGCCGAGCATGCCTGTACCCATGATTTCAAGTGATTTCAAAACAGCTGCCTGATCCAGTAAAATCATTCTGACTGCTCCTTTCTGTAATACCGTGCCGTCCTCAGTGCATAAAGAACTGGAGGATCATACCGCCGGCTACAACAGACGCGATCTGCCCGGAGACATTCGCGCTGACCGCTTCCATCAGCAGATGGTTGGTCTTGTCTTCCGATACAGCAAGCTTCTCGACAACACGTGCCGACATCGGGAACGCGGAGATACCGGCCGCACCGATCATCGGGTTGATTTTCCTCTTGCTGAAGAGGTTCAGCAGCTTGGCAAACATTACACCGCCGATCGTGTCGAATACAAACGCCGCAAGGCCGATGACCATGATCAGAAGCGTCTGCCAGGTCACGAACTGCGCTGCCTTCATATTGAACGCGACGGTGATTCCGAGAAGCAAAGTAATGATATTCGTAAATTCATGCTGCGCGGTCTCGGACAGGTTGTCCAGTACTTTGCACTCCCTCAGGAGATTGCCGAACATCAGGGATCCGACCAGACCGATCGACATCGGGGCAACCATTCCCGCGATCAGCGTAACAACGATCGGGAAAAGAATCCTGGTCGTACGGCTGACGGGCCTGGAGGCAACGTGCTCCATATGAATGCCCCGCTCTTTCTTCGTGGTGATCATCTTGATAACGGCGGGCTGGATGATCGGGACAAGCGCCATATACGAATAGGCGACAACCGCGATCGGTCCCATATAGTTGGAATTCAGCACCTGGGAAACCAGAATGGATGTCGGTCCGTCCGCCGCGCCGATAATGCCGATGGACGCAGCGTCCTTCAGATCGAATCCGAGCAGCGTCGCAACAGAGAGAGCCGCAAAGATACCGAACTGCGCTGCCGCGCCGAACAGGAACATCTTGGGATTCGAGATGAGCGGTCCGAAATCGATCATCGCACCGATACCGATGAAAAGCAGGATCGGCATGGCTTCCGCTGCTCCGATACCGACAGTGTAGAGCCACTCGATGATACCGCCGGCCTCGATGTTGCCGGCCATCATCTGATTCAGCACGCCGGAATTCGGCAGATTGACCAGAATCGCGCCGAATCCCATCGGCAGGAGAAGCGCCGGTTCCAGCTGTTTCTTGATCGCCAGCCAGATCAGCAGTCCTCCGACACAGTACATTACAATCTGCTGCCAGGTCACACTCAGAAATCCTTCAATCAGAAATGCCATAATTGCCTCCAATGTAACTTGATATGCGATATGGATAAAAAAGACCCGTATCGCGTGCTACGATACAGGTCTTGTCTTTTCATGTTAAACCAGAAGCGGTAAACGCGACGGTTGTTGATTTAACAGCATTTGCATGCTGACTACTCCCCTGAAATCAATTTATTATATCTCATTTCCGGGAGAAAAGTCAACTCCAAATTCTGAAAATTAATCGTGGTTTTGCAAAATCGACGCAAGCGGTCCGCGCAGACGCAGGTACAGGATCTCCGCAAGCAGGATCTTAACGGCATCTCCGGGCAGAAACGGCAGTACGCAGTAGCGCAGGCTGTAGCCGACCGTATTCCCGGTCAGGACAATGAACCATACAGTGCCGAATAGATAACAGACCAGGACAGCTATAAACATCGCAAGAAACAGCAGAACCTTACGCTTCCGGAAATACCGGACCGCTATCCCGTCCAGCACTGCTGTAAACAGATAGCCGATCGCGTATCCGCCCGTCATCCCGAAAAGAACTCCGAGCCCTCCCTTGAATCCGGCCATTACGGGGACTCCGGCAGCCGCGAGCAGAAGATAGATCAGGACGCTGGATCCTCCATATACAGGTCCTAAAAGTAAACCTGACAGATGTACCGCAAAAAGCGCAAGATTGATCGGTATGAACGGCAGATCGATCTTAAGCTGTGAACATACGGCGATCAACGCTGTAAAAAGCGCTGTCAGAATCATATATACCGTTACTTTTCTCTTCATTCTGTATTCTCCTCCTGTCTGCAGCGACAATGACAGTTTACTCTCTTCCGCAGCAATGTCAAGAAAAGATATGCCGACAAGGTTTACATATCCCGGTGAGCTGTAAATCCCGCGGCATCTGTACCGTTTTTCTGCAAAAAAGAGACGCCCTGTGCAGGCGTCCCTTATACTTCAGTTCTGTATGAACAGCAGACTCAGTCCCTCTCAAGCTCGCCGATATTCTTTACGACCATCGTCGGACGGACGTCAGAAGCGGCAAGATCCTCCGGTGTCGTTTCACCGGACATAACAAGGATCGATGTCACGTTGTTCTTTGTGCCAAGCGCGATATCCGTGTAAAGCCTGTCACCGACCGCGGCCATACGGCTTCTCGGAATCCCGGTGTGATCCTCCAGGATCTCCAGAACCTCCTCATGCGGTTTGCCGGTAAAACGCGGTTTCACGCCTGTCGACATCGTGATCAGTGCGCACATTGCTCCGGAATCCGGCATAAATCCGTATTCCGTCGGACAGTTGATATCCTCGTGCGTACTCAGGAATTCCGCGCCGCTGCGCAGGAAATGGCACGCGCGTTCCAATTTGTGATAGGTCAGTGTCGTGTCAAAACCCAGCAGAACGATATCCGGGATCTTAACCTTCCAGTCCTCGGGCATCGTCTCCTCCGGCCCGTCCTCTACCAGCGGAATGCCTGCTTTACGGAAGCTATCCTCCAGATCGGGTGTCCCGACAAGATATACCGACTGACCGGCCCGGTGCGTTTTCAGGAAATGGATCATGACGTCGCCGGAAGTCACGATATCCTCCCGCGTCGCATGGATCCCCATGCCGTTCAGGCGTTTTACATAGGTCTCCGGTGAACGGGACGAATTATTGGTGAAGAAAATGTATTTCTTTCCATGTGCCCGGCAGCGTTCCAGGAACGGCAGCGTCTCCGGGAACAGATTGTTGCCCAGGTAGATCGTTCCGTCCATATCCAGTACATATAATTCGATATCTGTCATGCGCGTGCGTTCTGGGTGGCTACGATATTGCTGCCCTCTCCGTCGATATCCGGGATCAGCACATCCCCGATCTGCACCGGAGGCTTGATGGCGGTATCATGAATCTTATGCATAAATTCCGGAATACGGTTCTTGGAAACCGCATTGTCGGACTTTACAGGCAGTACGCCGCCGTCCATAAGACCGATCGTCGTCGTGATTACACGGCGGGGATCCGTCACTTCCTGACGGGCATACACGTCTCCGCGAGCACAGGTGTTTCCTTTCACGCTGAGGATTTTGCTGTCCTCCATCGTTACGGTAACATGGCATCCCATCGGGCATGTCGTACAGATTATTTCTCTCTGCTCCATGTCTTACCCCTCCTCAAGCTCAACGGTAAGCGTCCGGCCGGTATTCTCGGCAAGAATCTTATCCGTAAGGACAACTGTCTCCATCTCACCGGGCGCGACACGCGGGCGCCGTTTGGACAGCAGAACCGTCCCTTCGTCGTTCTTCACATTGACCTTAACCGCCTTATGAACGTCCGTAACACGGAAGAAAACCGTGGTCTTCTCCGCCGCGCTGATGCGCTGCGGCAGAGTATAGCGCACACCGTTTCCGGGTTTTACGGAAATATGAGCGGTATCTTCCGCGCCTTCCTTCAGATACCTTGCGGCACCCTGTCCGGCGATATCAGCCTCTTCATTGACGTAATCGACCAGATCGTGCACATGAAGGACGTTTCCGCAGGCAAAAATACCCGGGATCTCCGTCATTCTGCGCTGATCGACAAAAGCTCCGTTCGTCATGCGGTCAAGCGGAACATTGGCTTTTTTGGTCAGTTCGTTCTCGGGAAGCAGTCCGACGGACAAAAGGATCGTATCGCACTCGACCTCCTGCGCCGTCTCCATCTTAGGCCGGCGGTTTTCGTCGACTTCCGCGATCGTAACACCCGTAACCCTGTCCTTGCCGTGGATATCCACGATCGTATGTGACAGAAGCAGCGGGATGTTGTTATCCTGCAGACACTGTACGATATTCCGTGTCAGACCTCCGGAATAAGGCATCAGTTCAAGAACCATCTTGACCTCGGCGCCTTCCCAGGTCATACGGCGCGCCATAATGAGCCCGATGTCGCCGGAACCCAGAATGACGACCTTTTTGCCGGGCATATAGCCCATGATATTGATATATCTCTGGGCCGTACCGGCTGTATAGATACCGGCAGGACGGGCGCCCGGAGTATTCAGGGCTCCGCGCGGCCTCTCCCGGCATCCCATCGCGAGGATCACAGCACCGGCCTGGATCTGGAAAACACCTTCTTCGGAATTCATCGCGGTAACGATTTTATCCTCTGTGATATCAAGAACCATTGTATTCAGGCGGTACGCGATATTTCTCTCGTGCAGTTCCTTTTCAAAACGCCATGCATACTCCGGACCGGTCAGCTGCTCATTGAAACGGTGCAGACCGAATCCGTTATGAATGCACTGCTCCAGGATACCTCCGAGCCTGACATCGCGCTCCAGAACAAGGATATCCCTTACACCTGCGTCATAAGCCGCTACAGCGGCTCCCATTCCGGCAGGGCCTCCGCCGATAACGACAAGATCAACCTTCGTCATGGCTCTTCACCTCCCGGGTCTTTCCGTAGTTCAGATAGGATTCTCCGCCGAACTTCGTAACCTGTTCCATCGGAATGTTCCATTCTCTCGCCAGGATCTCCGTCACCATCGGACCGCAGAAACCGCCCTGGCAGCGTCCCATTCCGGCACGTGTGCGCCTTTTTACAGCGTCTACGTCCCTCGCAGGAGGATTCATATGGATCGCGTCCACGATCTCGCCTTCGCTGATCGTCTCACAGCGGCATACGATATGGCCGTACAGCGGATTCTGCCTGATGACTTCGTTCTTCTCCTCGATGGACATCTCCGAGAATTTGTGAAGTGCCTTACGGCAGGGATTGTATGTCTCATCCGGCACGAGCGCAAGGCCTTCTGCGGCCATATGCTCTACAAGATAATGCGCGATCGCCGGAGCACTGGAAAGTCCGGGGCTCTCGACTCCGCCCGCGTTCCAGAAGCCTTTGCGCGGACTCGTCAGAATATAGTCTCCGGTATTGCCGACTGCGCGGAGACCTGCAAACTGTGTGATGACTCCGCGGGTATTGATCCCCGGAACCACTCTGCGCGCGTTCGTCTCAACCATCGTCAGACCTTCCGGAGTCGTGTTCTTATCTTCACGGTCCTCCTGGTTCGTGGCAGTCGGTCCAAGGATCAGATTATTGTCGACAGTCGGAGATACCAGGATACCTTTGCCCATCTTGTTCGGCACGTTGAAAAGTGTATGCGTAATGTCTCCTACACAGTCATGGTCAAGCAGCATGTACTCGCCTTTACGCGGAGTAATGGTAAAAGAATGATCCCCGACCATCTCTGCGATCCTGTCAGAGTATACGCCTGCTGCGTTTACGACAAAGCGCGCCTCAACATCCTCACCGGTACCGTGGATGACATATCCGTTCTCCGCGGCATCAATCCCGGTAACCTCATAGTTGACTTTGAGTTCAACGCCGTTATCCATCGCGTTGCCTACAGCTGCGATATTCAGTTCATACGGACATACGATGGCTCCGGTCTTAGCGTACAGGGCGGCGACTGCCGTATCGGAGATAGAAGGCTCAAGCGCTTTCAGCTCATCTTTGCCGATGACGGAAAGCTCCTTGACACCGTTTGCGATACCGCGGTTGTAAAGCTCCTGCACTTTGGGCAGGTCCTCTTCACTGTATGCCACAACAAGGGACCCGTTGCGGCGGTACTTGACTCCGAGCTCCTGACAGATCCCTTCCATTACTTCCGAACCGGCGACGTTCAGTTTAGCCTTGAGCGTTCCGGGTTCGGCGTCGAAGCCGGCATGGACGATGGCACTGTTCGCTTTGGTCGTACCCATTGCGACGTCGTTTTCCTTCTCCAGGATCACAACGCCAAGCTGGTAGCGGGAAAGCTCACGGGCCGTCATCGCGCCGATTATGCCGGCTCCGATGATTGCTACGTCGAACATATAATGATACCCCCGGTATTAGTGTATTACAGAAGTGTCTTGGCTGTCTCTACAACGTTCTCGGTCGTATAACCGAATGCCGGGAATACAACCTTGTACGGTCCGCATACGCCGAACGTATTCATGGTAATCGTCTTGCCGTCCAGGCCGATGTACTTGCCCCATCCCAGCGGAGAAGCAGCCTCAACGCCGAGTCTTGCGCGGCAGGCCTTCGGAAGTACGCTCTCTTTGTAAGCTTCATCCTGTGCGTCAAACAGCTCAAAGGACGGCATGCTGACGACACGTGCATCGATGCCTTCCTTCTGCAGCTCGTCATAAGCCGCATAGCAGAGCTTGACTTCGGAACCGGTTCCGATCAGCAGCAGGTCCGGAACTTCCTTCTTGCTGTCGCGAAGGATATAGGCTCCACGGCAGGCATCCTTACCGGTCTCTGCCAGCTGAGGCAGTCCCTGACGGGTCAGAACGATGGCGGTCGGTCCCTCATGCGTAGCCGCGAAAGCATAAGCCGCAGCGGTCTCGCCGTAATCCGCGGGACGGATAAC
>JAEEGL011830932.1_pt1 | contig 12217 bp, 8 predicted proteins | sample 9134231 | NCBI WGS metagenome assembly JAEEGL01 (sample SAMN16246548, study PRJNA631951) | gut metagenome | biome: gut microbiome; feature: rumen; material: fiber-attached | host: Bos | place: Iran: Karaj | collected 2018-10
AAGCGCACGTCGCCGGGGATCATGTCGCCGGAGGCCAGCTTCACGATATCGCCGGGAACGGCTTCGTCGATGTCGATCTCCATCACGCTGCCGTTGCGGATAACGTCAATCCGGTTGGCAATCATTTTCTGCAGTTTCTGCGCGGCGTTGTTGGACTTTTCCGACTGGACAAAAGCGATCACGCCGGAAATGATGATGACGAGCACCAGCATGATAAACGTGGCAGGGTTTTTCTCTTCCGCCAGGATCACGTCCGTAAAGAGCGTAACGACGGCGACGATCATCAGGACGATGTTGAACGGGTTGATCACGGCGTCTTTGATCCTGCTGAGGAGACTGTTCTCATTGCTGACGTCAATGATGTTCCGTCCGTATTCCTCCAAACGCTCGGCCGCCTCCACCTGGTTCAGGCCGTCCGGTTCCGTCCGGTACTTTTCAAACAGTTCCTCGTCGCTCAGACGACTGGCGTCGAGCAGTTCACGCTCTGTTTCGCGTGAACGGTTTTCATTTTTGCGTTCCGATATCGGAACATTCCCCCTTTATCCTGCGCAAATCTGCAAAGCGGCGTCATATGCCATGAAACGCGCAGCTTATTTCAGCAGCGATCTCAGCGTCTCCATGATCGCCGGGATATCATAAGGCTTCGCAAGATGCCCGTTCATACCGGCTTCCATCGCGACTTTCCGGTCTTCCTCAAAAGCGTTTGCCGTGACCGCGACGATCGGGATGGACGCCTTCTGTTTGTCCTCCAGCGCACGGATCTGCCGGGCGGCCTCGTAGCCGTCCATCTTCGGCATCTGGATATCCATCAGGATCACGTCGTAGGTTCCGGCTGGAACGGATCTGATCTTTTCCACGGCCTCGGAGCCGTCGCCGACTATATCGACCTCCAGCTTTGCTTCCGTCAGGATCGCTTCCGCGATCATCTGGTTCATTTCGTTATCCTCCGCCAGGAGAATCCGCTTTCCGGTGAAATCAGGCAGTTCTTCCGGTTCCGCATCCTCGTTTCCGCAGGTGCTCTGACCGGTCATGAACGGCTGCGCCAGGACGCTTCGCAGCTCGGACATGAACAGCGGCTTGGAACAGAAGGCGGTGACTCCGGCCTCCCGGGCTTCCGTCTCGATGTCCGCCCAGTCGTAGGCGGTCAGGATGATAATGGGAGCGCTGTCGCCGATCTCTTTCCGGATCCTCCGCACGGTCTCGATGCCGTTCTGGTCCGGCATCAGCCAGTCGATGATATAGACCCGGAACTCATCCGCCTGGTCCAGTGCTTCCTTTGCCCGGATCACAGCTTCCCTGCCGTAGTTCGTCCAGTCCGGACGCATGCCGATCTCCCGCAGCATGGAACAGACGGAGAGGCAGGTGTTGGTGTCGTCGTCCGCCACCAGGGCCCGCAGGCCCTGCAGTTCGGGCAGCGGTTCCGGCTTCGCCGGGTTTCCGCAGATCTTGCACGGTAATTCGACAATGAACTCACTGCCTTTTCCGACTTCGGAACGGACCGAGATCACGCCGCCCATCATATCCACGATGTTCTTGGTGATCGCCATGCCGAGCCCCGTGCCCTGGATGCCGCTGACGGTGCTGGTCCGCTCGCGGGTAAATGCCTCGAAGATCGTTTTCTGGAATTCCTCGCTCATCCCGATCCCGTTATCCCGGATCCGGAATTCAAAGTTCGCGATGCCCGCGGCAGGCGACGGCTTCTCGATCACCCGGAAGCTGACCGTTCCTCCGGCGGGCGTGAACTTGATGGCGTTGGAGATAATGTTCAGCAGGATCTGGTTCAGCCGCAGCTTGTCGGCGACGATATCCTCATGCACCACGTCCTGCGTGTCGATAAACAGCTCCAGCTGCTTGGATTCGACGTTGGACTGGATGATCGTCCGCAGGTCGTGGATCACGTCCGGCAGATGCACATCCGCTTCCTCGATGGTCACTTTTCCGCTTTCGATCCGGCTCATGTCCAGCACGTCGTTGATCAGCGACAGCAGGTGCCGGCTGGATACGGAGATCTTCCCGAGGTAATCCTGCACCTGTTCTTTGTTGTCGATATGGGAGGCCGCCAGCGCGGTGAATCCCACGATGGCGTTCATGGGCGTCCGGATATCGTGGGACATATTGTTGAGGAACACCGTCTTGGCCCGGTTGGCGTGTTCCGCCGAAACCAGTGCGTCCGACAGCGCCTGCTGGTTTTCGGCCAGCTCCCGGTTCTTGGATTCCAGCTCGAGCCTGGCTTTTTCCTTATCCCGTATGTCCCGCCGGGTCCTGTTTCGGTCCCGGATCAGTAGGAACAGCACCAGCACGACCACCGCCAGGATCACGGAGCCGACAATCGCCATATGATCCCGAAGCGCGTCCAGGAACTCGTAGGAATACAGCCCGCCGGTATAGCGGGAGGAGATACTCTGGGCATAATCGCTGCCCAGGATGTTGATCCCGCGGTTCAGCAGCTTCAGCAGTCCCTCGTTGCCGATCTTCACGCCGAAGCACCGGGCGTCGTTGTACCCGGTCTGGCGCAGGGTAAGATCCTCATACTTCCTGTTGCGAAGGATATCGTTCGCCCGGAGGCCGTTGAGCGTCGCGCATCCGGCATCCCCGGCCAGCACGGCGGAAAGGCAGTCCTCGCTGGAGGGATAATACGTGATCTCCGCTTCGGGATAGTTCGTTTTCACGAAATAGAACTGCATGCGGTTATTTTCATTGACCGCGAAATGCGCCGTCGTCTCCTCGGTGAACTCCCCTTTATACACCAGTTCCGCATGGGAGGAGGATACCGCACTGGACTGGTAGATGCCGTTTTCCTCGGAATAGTACAGGCCGCCGCTGACTGGGAACGCCACGTCAATCTCCCCGCTGTTGATGGCGGCGATCATATCGTCGTAGCTTTTGTATCCCCTGTAGGAGATGGCGATATCCGTCATCCCGACGGAGGAGAAGATATCCGGAATGATGTCCTTCACGATGCCCGTGGCGTTTCCGGCGGAATCTGTATCGCTGTAGGGCAGATAGTTTTCCAGGTATCCGACCTGCAGCGTATGATGCGTGTTCATCCATTCGCGTTCCGCCTGGGAAAAAGCCCGGGCGGTTACGCTGACGGAGTAATACTTGGTGCGCAGGGAATTCAGGTAATTCGGTTCCTCCGCTTCCAGCAGCGCCTGCGCCGTATTCAGTTCCGCGAGCAGATCCGGGCGGTTGATATTCACGCAGAGATAGTAATCGGACGCGCCGAAAACCGTCAGGACCTCCGCGTGTTCCCGCCCGTGGGCGCCGTCGCTTTCGGCTGCGAGGATATCGATCTCATGGGAATCAAAAGCACTGAACAGCTGATCATAATCCGGGAAGGTGACGACTTCCGCCTCCACCTGATGATCCTCCAGATACTTGTTCAGGACGCCGACCATGGCGCTGTCCAGGACGCCGATCCGGCAGCCGTTGAGCGTCGAGGGATCCGGGGTGATGCCGGTATCCTCCTCGTGTTTGACGAGATAATAGGATTCGCTGCCCATCACGGCGTCAGGATATCCGATCAGCGAAGCGCGTTCCTCCCGCCATGCCAGACCGGCGAGCAGGTCGATCTCCCCGTTCAGAAGCATCTGATACAGATCGCCGTACCCGCCGTACACATATTCATACTGCCAGCCGGTATACTCCGAAAGCTTGCGGTAGTATTCGTAGGCATAGCCGGTCTTGACCGCGCCGTCCCGCGCGCCTTCCTGAAATACCTCGTTCTCATAATAACCGACGCGGACGATTTCCGGTTCCGCGGCGGCGGGACCGGCCGGCAGGATCAGGAAAACAAAAGCCAGCAGGCAGAGAGCGGCGACGATTCTATTAACGATAGCTGAATGTCGTGTGTTCATGTTCCCTCCAGGATCTTCATGTGACGCAGTGATTCAGAATATTCCGGACGCGGCCGGATCATTTTCCGTCCGGGAAACTGGTAAAAGAGGAATGTTCGACTTCGGGAAGCCCGTATTTTTCCTTCGCATCCCGGATGGCGCGGATCATGAACGCCATGTTCCGGGCCAGATTGCGCATCGTCTGGAGGCCCTCCAGGTCTTTTCCCACGTCCTCCGCGGTGAACCCGTGGACCTGGTTCCAGTAGGTACTGGACGCGACCGGCATCCCGCTGATCGTGAAATACTTGTTCAGCACGTCAAAGCTGGCGGTATTGCCACCCCGGCGGCAGCTGACGACCGCGGCCCCGACCTTCATGTGCTTGGAAAAATGCGAGCTGTAAAAGAGGCGGTCCAGGAAGGAAAGGATGGTGCCGTTCGGCGAGCCGTAATAGACGGGGCTGCCGACCACGAGACCGTCCGCCTCCTTCAGTTTCGGCGCGACTTCATTGACCAGGTCATCGAAAACGCAGCGTTTGAACTGACCGCATTTTCCGCAGGAAATACAGCCCCGGATGTCCTTCGCGCCGACCTGGATCAGCTCAGTCTCAATCCCTTCCTGCTCAAAGGTCCGGATCATTTCCTCAAGCGCAGCCGCGGTGCAGCCGCGGGGATGCGGACTCCCGTTCAGCAGCAGTACTTTTGCCATTGTGCAACCCTCCTGTATAAACTCAATGAAAACGACATCTTTTATTCTGTACAGGATTATACCATATCAGGATGCTTTATCCGAACTGTTTTTTTTGAGGAAGCACGCCACAGCGGAAGAACGCGGGAATCACACAGAAAAACGCCGGTCTCCGTCAGACCGGCGTGCTTTCTCCCGTTTTGTCCCGATGATCCGTTCCCGGGTAACTGAGCTCGTCGCCCCAGGACCGGACCTCGTCAAAGAATCCTTTCACACTCATCAGCCCATAGCTCCACAGAAAGGCCCTGTCCTTTTCGCTGATCTCGTCAAGTCTCATCCAGAGAACTTCTTTCAGCGGCGGGTCGTTCCCCGGTTCTTCGGGATCATATCCGGTCACCGGCTCCAGATCCTCCGGGATACCGACTTCAAAGGCGTAATCGACGCCCCCGCCGTTTTTGTACTGCACGGTCAGCGGCCGGATCACGGTTCCGTCCACGCCGCACTCTTCCTTCAGCTCGCGCAGCACTGCCTGCTCCGGCGTTTCCCCGGGCTCAATGCCGCCGCCCGGCACGGTGAAAAACTCCCGGCCGAAATAGAAAACCCGTTCCATCAGGATTTTCCCGTTCCGCACAACGATCGCCGTGCTGCGGCTGCGATCGCAAAAGTACTCTCTTTCCTTCTCCTGCATCCGACAATCCTCTGCTTATTTCTTTCCAACGAGTTCGTCCAGCACCGGCCGTACGCGGGGATGATGATAAAAGTAATCTTCCGCCGGATTCCGCAGCGAATGCTGCGCCGCGTCGGCATCCTTGATGATCTCGTCAAACCAGTCTCCCCGGACGCCTTTATCGCTGTGATGAAAGATCCCCTGATAAATCATATCCTTCTCCCGGTCCGTGAACTGCTTCAGGTGATCCAGAACGTGCGTCCTGGCGTAGTCCGCGCATTTGTGGGCATGGTCGTCCGTGTCCTCGTTCCGGTCCACATACGTCAGGAGATCATGGAGCATGCCCGCAATTTCAGCCAGTTCGGCGATCTCACGGGAATAACCTCTTTTCAGGGCCAGCAGGGAAGCCAGCAGGCCGACTCCGTAGAGATGGACGTACGCTCCCCGTTTTGCCTCTTCATCGGAAATCCCTTTGATGATCGGATCGATCAGGTTTCTGGCTTCATCCAGCCTCGTATACTGACGATTCATGCTGCCTCCCGGTCAATGACAAGATGTTTCTCTGACACAAAGAACGATTCTGTATATGGTTATAACCGAAAAAAAGCCATCGGTCAACGATGGCTTTGTCCGCTGCTGAACCGCAGCGGCATGAAAACCGGTCAGACGTTATCGCGGATCTTCTTTGCCTTTTCCAGGTCTTTCCGCCGGACATAGATCATATAGACATAACCGATCTGGTCGGAAAACGAGGAGGACGGCATTCCGCCGCTGTACACGCCGACTCCGACGCGCGTATGGATCGCTTTTCCGAGCGCCGTGTGGTTCTGGACGGTTTTCATGAAATACGGGATTCCGGCAGCCTTCAGGGCTTCCCTTACTTTCGCCGCCGTTTCGCTGGAGGAATCTGCAATCAGCCTGGCGCGGTTCAGAATCGTAACCATGAAGAGTCTCCTTTCGCGTGTCCTGTGTTGTTGTGAGTCCGGTTCTTCACTTTACAGGATAACCCGAAGATCCGGGGGAGAACAGGACGAATACCGCAAAATAGGGAGATCTATTCTTCTTTGTTTACATAAATAAACCCGGCTGAGCAAAATGCCCAGCCGGGGATCGGGTTCCGGATATGAGATTATTCGGGAGCCGTGAAGGATATGGGCGTTGCGCCGCTGACAGAATCGACGTCCAGCAGGCTGATCGGAACTTCCTCGATATGCAGCGTGCCGAAGACGCCGGTCTTGCCGCTCTCGGTCACGAACTCCAGGGTCAGGGTCACATTTTCCCGGTCAGCCGGGATGACGTAATGGACGGTGTAGGTTTCACCGGGGTCAAATCCATCCGGGAAGGAAGTCCGGATCCTCGCGCCGTCATCATTGTCGGTCAGTGAAAGCGAGGTGACAACTTCACCGGTCAGGTTGTAGAAAGTATACATGCCGGCCTGTTCCGCTTCCGGCATCTTGAACGCGATCGGGGTGGCGCCGGTGATCGCGTCGGCGGCCAGCAGCTCAATGTTTACTTCCTCGATGCTCAGGGTTTCGAAGGTTTCCTCCCGGCCGCTCTCCGTCTTGTAAGACAGCGTCAGGCGATGATCGCCGTCCTCGGTCGCGGGAATGTCGAAATACATGATAACAATTCCTTCGTTTTCGATGACTTCGTTTTCCTCGGCGGGGAAGACATTGTAGTTGTCGGACAGGGGATCGGTGATCTTCACTTCGGTAACCGCTTCACCGGTTTTGTTGATGATGGTATAGACGCCGGTTTTTACCGCGAAGGCATCGTCTTCCGCGAAGGCGGCACAGCTGAACAGCAGAGCCATGACGGCCAGCAGGGCAAGGATTTTTCTCATGTTCATTAACGGGTACTCCTTTCATTATTCGGTTTATCACCTGAGTCCATTATAGTCCATGGCGGACTGTCAATCAAGCCGGCGAAGACCATTTCAAAACAGCAGTCATTGCGCTTCTGGGATGCTTTCATTCCGGACAAAAAAAGAGCCGCTCCTGATCCATCGATTCTCTCTGTGGAATCAACGAAGGATCAGGAGCGGCATTTCTGCTCAGTCGGCAGCAACGATGGGCTTGAACGGGACCGGTACCGAAGGCTTGGGAAGGGGGAGGGCGATCTCAGAACGGCCCTCTGATCATCTTGGCGCGCTTGTATTCGGCTTCGGTGATCTCTTCCTGCACACCGTTGATATGGGTCAGGAAGAAGTATTTATGGCAATCCTTGCATTCCATTTTGTCATATTCGATATCGATGCCGTTGGGTGTTGTAATGTAGAATCCTTCATAGGGGATCAGGTGATGGGTACCGAAGTGGCCGCCAAGCCAGCAGCCGGCTGCCGCCATCGCCATCTGGTCTTCCGTCATGGTCTGGATCTCATTGTTCTTTTCGATGGTATTCATTTTCTTATCCTCCTGCCTTGTTGGCGCTGTCTTTTTAATGTTTCAGGAGCTTCATTCCTCCTGACACCTTTATATACGCAGCGGCGGAGGGAGATGGCAGCAGGTTTGGGACGACGGTTGGAATTTATTTTTCGCCGAGTGCGGCGACTGCCTTAATGTGTTCTTCAGGTGCCTGCATGAGGTTCCAGCACAGAGCGGCTCCGTTCAATCCGTGTTCACGGACCGCGTTCAGGGATTCGACAATATACGCGGGATCTGTTCGCGCGATCTCCTCGTTGTAGTTGATCTCAATTCCCGGGAGCTTTTCACAGGAGACGCTTTCGACAGCCCGGAGCTGTGTGTGAAGGAATTCCTCGTCCATTGCCGGGGACGGGACGCCACGGGCTTCCGGCGCGCACTTTTCAAACAGCTGAAATTCATACCCGGCACCGGCCGGCGCTTCCGTTCTCCGGTAGAGCATGGGCTTGATAAAATCCGCGTATTTCGTGATCAGCGAATAGTTCTGGCCGACCAGCCGGCTGACGGCCGGGGCGAACAGATCCAGCCCGACGATCAGGCCTTTTTCTTTAAAATACCGGGTGATCTCCGTAACGGCATCCGCAATGATCGCTTCCTTTGCGTCAAAGAACCGCTGTACCAGCGGGTTTGCGGCGACGAAGCGGCCGTCCATCGGCCAGGACGCGGCGTCAAAGAAGGCGCCTCTCTTTTCCAGTTCTACATTGCGTACAGAGATTTTGTCCAGGACGGCCGGCACCGGATCCGGCTTTTTCTTTCTGGATAAATATGGTATGATACAGCCAGATAAAAACTGCAGACCATGCTGTTACCAGAGATCGGGAAGGAAAGTACCTATGCAGGAAAGAACCGTGCTTATTTGCCGTCTGAAAAAAACTGTTCTGTGCCTCTGCGCTGTGCTGGCAGCGCTTTTGCTGTGCTGCCCGGCGGCGGGACGGAGCGAGGGAAAGAAAAAGCTGACGCTGATGGTCTATATGTGCGGGAGCGACCTGGAAGGCGGATACGGATACGCTACGCGGGATCTGCGGGAAATGATGCGGTCCGGATTCCCGCGGGAAGACGTCAGCATCATCGTGATGATCGGCGGAAGCAGCAACTGGGCGCTGCATCCGGGGCTGACGGATACGATGATCCTGGAGATCGGGAAAAACGGCCAGCGCACCGTCCGCGACGCGGCGCAGCAGAACATGGGCGAAAGTGAAACGCTGACGGATCTGCTGGTGTTCGGCCGGGAGAACTACCCGGCGGAACGCTACGCACTGATCCTGTGGGATCACGGCGGCGGACCGATGGAAGGCGCGTGCTGGGACATGCTTTTCTCCCTGGACAACCTTTCGCTGGAAGAGATCGCGGAGGGGATCCGGCAGGCGGACTATCCGGAGAAGCTCAGCTGGATCGGGTTTGACGCCTGCCTGATGAGCTCGCTGGAAGTGGCCACGCTTCTGTCTCCCTACGCGGAGTATATGATCGCCAGCCAGGAGACGGAACCATCCTACGGATGGAACTACGCCTTCCTGAAGGACATCGCGACGGACGAAACCGGGGCGGATACCGGGAGAAGAATCGTGGACCTGTACTTTGAAGGCCACGAGGACTCCAAAGATGTGCTGACGATGGCCTGCCTGGACCTGTCGAAGACCGCGGAGATCCAGGACGCCTTTGACGCGTTCTTCTCCGTTCCGGCGCTGACTGTGACGCAGGAAACCTTTACGCAGCTGTCCGGCGCCCTCGGCAGCGTGACTGGATTCGGCAAGGCCGTGCACGGCAACGGGGAAGACGGGTACGACCTGGTGGACGCCCGTGGGCTGATCGCTTCCCTGAGCGAGGGAAATCCGGAAGCGGACCGGCTGTCCGCCCTGATGGAGGACCTGGTCGTATACAGCAGGAGCAACGACGGCGGGGCAACGGGCGTCTCCCTGTACCATCCCTACGTCAACAAGCAGAAGTACCGGGAATCCTGGCGGAAATCCTACGCCGGGCTCGGGTTCTCCGCGGGATACACGGATTACATCAACGCCTTCGGCACCGTGCTGCTGGGCGAGGAGATGACCGACTGGAGCGGAGTACAGATCACGGAAGCCGGCTTTGACGACGAACAGGGATATCTGTTCACCCTGCAGCTGACGGAGGAACAGCAGGAAAACCTGGCCTCAGCACAGCTGCTGATCCTGACGGACCTGATGAATATCCATCAGCTGGCGAAGAGCTGCTCGATCGTGTACTGCGGCCAGGCGGAAGCGGACGAAAACGGGGTGCTTGCCGCCTCCTACACCGGCAGGGCTCTGTATATCGAGGATGAGGACGGGAAACTGCTCGGCCCGGTGGATTTCAAACTGACGGACGACGGAAAGCTCGCCTATATCCATGCGGTATACCTGCTGCCCGGCCTGTATGACTACGACCGGACAACGAACGTCATTTTTTATCTGGAGCCGGGCGGCGGAACGGAATACCCCGAGATCATCCGGACACATGTGCTGGACCGCGTCACCATGACGTATACCAACCGTATCCTTTTCTCGGAAGAACCGTACCAGTACCTGCACCTGCTGGAGTTCGGCCGGGCGATCCCGGAAGCCGACGGGCGGGGACTGCTGCCGATGTTCGACGAATGGCCTGAGGACATCCTGATGGGCGGGATCCAGCTGGAGCTGCCGAATCAATGGCGGTTCCGGTGGGTGGAGGAGCAGCTGACGGGAACGCAGCTGTACGCGCTGTTTGAACTGACGGACATCCAGCAGAACCGGTTCTGCACAACGCCGATCCCGGTGCGCAACGATAACCGTACGGAATACACCGGCGTGCCGGAAACGGAAACAGAAGGGCTGGAGCTCGGTATGAAAGCAGTGCTTCTCCGCTCCGAAAGGGACCGGGAGGTCCGCTTCGTGCTGTCGATGGACCAGCAGAACGCGGAGGAGACAGAATACAGATTCGAAGACCTGACCGTGAACGGGACGCGGCGCCTGGAGTACAGCTTTTTCCGTTCCATCACGCTGGGAGGAGATAAGCTGTCCGGCGCGGTGGAGCAGGTGATGGATCCGCTGGAGCTCTTCGACATCGACGAGATCGAGACTGTCCGCGTGACGATGATCCGGATCCGGGGGGACGTCAAGGAGGAGATCCCCGTATCGTTCCGGTTCAGCGGGTGCGACGTATCGGACCTCGGCGGGGAATTCAGCGTGCTGTCCGAGACCGAAGAGGATGGCGTCACGATTCAGCTGCTGGATATCCGACAGTACGGCGAATCCGGAGCTGAAATGGACGTAATGATCCGGAACGACAGGGAAAAAGTGTTTTGTCCCGACGACCGGATCACCGTCAGCGGATACGATATGGAAGTGTACGGAAGGGAAGACGTCCCTGCCGGTGTTTCAACTCTGGAGCGTATCGAACTGAAGAATTATACCACTGCGGATGGAATTCTGACATCTGACGCGGAGGTGGAGGTCAGTTTTCTGTCCCGGTACATCCTGCAGCGCCGGGGGATCCGGCAGATTGAAGAAATCACCTTCTACGCGCATACGGCCAGGCGGCCCGCATTTTCTGAATCCTTTGAGATCAAACTGCCTGAACCGTGGACGATCCGGAATGAGAAGGTCAAATCCGTGAATGATGAGATTGCGATCGGAGATATGATCGGCGGTACGGAGGACCCGGACGATGATCCCTACATTCCGGCGAGCCGCATCCTGCTGGCGGAATGCAACCAGTATGCCGTTTATCTGGAAAAGATTCTGGTCGCGAAGAACGGCATCGCGCTGTCGCTGGAGATCGAGAACCGGACAGACGTTTCACTGAGCGTATGCGGAATCCATCCGGAACTGAACGGGACGGAAGTGACCTTTTCCTACGATAAAACCGAAGCCTGGATCAACGTATCGCCCCGTTCTGTCCGGGTCGCGGGCATGACGATTCCGGGAGGTTCACTTGCGGAGGCCGTGACGGATCTGGAGACTGTGAGTATCAGCCTTGAGAGCAGTGAACAGCGGGAGCAGGGACAACAGGGCACCCCATGCATAATCAAGTTGACGGGAAAGAATCCGATAGGCACTGATGAGCCGGTATGGATCCACGCGGATCAGGTTTCCGCGGAGAGCGTTGTTCTGCCGGATACGGAGATTCCGGAACCGTATGTATACAAAACACCGGACAGAATGATGAACACCGAGGTATTGATGCCTGAGAACGCCGGACAGTATACACAGGTCATCTATCCGGAACTAACAGATGAGGAAGCGGAACGGATAACGGCTGGCATAATGCTTGTGGTAAAGGTCAGAGGCGGAGGTTTAGCACTGTCCTCCGTTCATAGGATGACTCCGGATGAGGACGGGCGTCTATGCTGTGTGTTCCCCGGGCTGCTGCTGTGCACGGAGAATGATCCGAAAGCATCGGTCCCCTGCATCCAGACCTGGACGGATGAGGATTATACGCATCTGGAAGCAGAAACTCTGACTGCTCTGGAAGCTTATGACGAGGATAATACTTATCGGCAGAGGGCTTCCGGGATCGTTATTCAGACGGATCTGGCAGGAAACCGCGCGGAGATCACATCCATGGAGCTGGAAGGCGAGACGAAGGAGCTGCAGTCGGTCAATGTGCTGCAATACGT
>JAEEGL013559186.1_pt1 | contig 12217 bp, 19 predicted proteins | sample 9134231 | NCBI WGS metagenome assembly JAEEGL01 (sample SAMN16246548, study PRJNA631951) | gut metagenome | biome: gut microbiome; feature: rumen; material: fiber-attached | host: Bos | place: Iran: Karaj | collected 2018-10
AATGAAATGTTCCGGCTGAAAAATCACTGCATCATTTTCCAGTTCGTAGTACAGCCTTTGTAAATCCTTGATATCTTCTTTATTTGCTATTCGAATAATCATAAACCCAAAATGTGTTTCTCCATTAATCCGCGGATCACACCCGATCCATCCTCAATATGCGATAGAAAAGAAACAATAATTTTTCTGTCAGGGAGAACATAGCACTTCTGTCCCCACTTCCCATTAATGCTGAATCCATCAAGGTATTTCCAGAAGAAATATCCATATCCGCCTTCACGGTTCATCTGCTGCACAGAAGTTGCTTCATTAATGTAGCTCTCCGACAGGATTCTTTTCCCGTCATAGACACCTTTGCCATACAACAGCAGTCCGATTCTGCTCAGCTCATTTACAGACATTTTTGTGCCGGATGCTCCGTAAAAATATCCTTCAGGGCATCTGCTATATTCATAGCGGTCAATTCCAAGCGGATCGAAAATTCTCTCTTCAACGAACGAACCGAGATCTCGTCCCAGAGCTTCGGATAATGCAACTCCGACCAAATATGCGCTGATATTGCTGTAATTAAATTCTTTCTTATCAGGCGAAGCAATATCTGCATTCAGCGCAGAATCTATGTAGCTGTCGCCTTCCGGGCGGAAAGGAAAACCGGCAACGGACATCGTAAGAAGTCTTTTAACGGTAATCTGCCCAAACACGCTTCTCTTTTGAGCACTCAAACCCAAAGTTTTCTTCTCAGGCAGATAATCCAACACCGATCTGCTAATATCAAACTTCTTTTCATCTACAGCTATTCCGACTGCAATCGAAAGAATAGATTTTGTCGCGGAATATATATCATACAGATTCTCATTCGAATCACCGTATGAATGTGTCAGAATTCCGTCTTCATAAACCTCAACGCCGTAGACATTCAATGAGTTTTTTTCTATGTCTTTTACAAAAGATTCAAAATCCATATAGTCAATTCTCCGTTCTCCCAATAATCATACCATATCCGCCCTGGTTTCCAATAAAATAGGCAGGAGGATTTTCATTCCTCTTGCCTAAAATCATCCTGTAAAAACAGTTCCCTGAATTCTTTCTTACCCGGAACCCAGGCCTTCTCATATATATGTGAAAAATGATTTTTCACGGTCTGTTCGGATATGCCGAGCATAAAGGCAATCCTACGGTTTGAAAAACCGGACACCTTTAAAAAGCCAAGTTCCAATTCACGCTTGGTGAATCCGAAATTTGAGGCAACCTTCAGGTACTGTTCCTTTGTGATAACAGTATCATTCATCTCCCAGATCCATTTCCTCATTCATCTTGCTTTCGGCATTCAGTCTCAAAGGGAAAAGAAAAAATTCAAATACAACGCCATAAAAACCTGCAAGCAAACTGACCGCAAGATAAGGACCCAGAGTCGAAGGAGTATCAATCCTTCCAAGCACAATTATGAACGCAGTGATCATTGCAAAAAGGGATCCGAATAAAACCAGTCTCTGAGCAGCAACCACAGCCCCAAGAATATTCTTAAGTTCCAGAAGACTGTATTTTTTGATACCTACGGAAAAAGATCTGATAAAGTTCTTCCACTCTCCCATGATCAATAATCCGGGAATAAAAATAAGAAGGATCAAAATAAGTGTCGGCAGATCGATAAAACAAACGATCGAAGAAAAATTCCCGTTGATCTGAAGTATTGTAAAAAGAAATGTGAAAAGGAAAAGAAGCAGTTCTCCCAGCAAAACCAGTCTTATGTTTTTTTTCATAACAAGCTCCTTTCAAATATCAGCAAATGCTTTGCTATGAAATAAAAGTAACATAAGAAACCGGAAGAATATATAGTACCTTTCAGAGCACTCATTCTCCCTTAAGATATGAAACTACGGGATTGATGAACTTTTTATCGGAAATGTCATAAGAATTAGAGATCATCTCTGCCATCTGACGAGTTTTCTCATCAGGCTTCTTCTTCAAAGTGCTGACAAACATTTTCATTGCCATCCTTGAAGGGGCATTCATCTTCTCGTAATTAAACCCGCCCTGACAATAAAATGCTTTAATGTACCCGCTCTGCTCATCGGTCAGAATTGTTTTCATAAACTTTTCCAGATCCGGACTATCATTAGGGCTTCCACCGACTGCAACAACTGCAAGACGCTTATTCTTCCAATTTACTGCCTTATCCTGGAACCACTTCATCTTTACAACGCGTTCAGCACAGAGCCATCCGGCATATACAATCGCATCATATCCGTCAAAAAATTCATCATTTTTCTTTTTTACATCATTTAGATCATAGATGTCTGCGTTCATTTCATCTGCAATCCATCCCGCATATTTCTTGGTAAATCCTGTCTGTGATGTGTAGACTACTAATGTTTTCATATCTTTTCCAAATTCCTTTCCATCTTCATTATGGTCTCAATTGTTACGGCAAGATCTTTTTCACTTACTCCTTCAAAGATCTGAGCGATGATCTGTGAGCTGGTCTTGCTTTGATTGTCGTTTGCCTCAAGAAATTTCCTGCATTTGTCCGTGACATAGAAGCGTTGCTTACGCTTATCCTTCTCATCAGTCATAATGGAAACAAATCCTTTGCCTTCAAGTTTCAGCAGGATCTGTTTCACATTCTGATGTGAACTTCCCATCACTTCCGACAGATCGTTAAGAGTCGGCGGCTCCTTGCACAGATTGATACATATGATTGCAAAGAACTGTTTCCATGTAATCTCTTTGAAGAACTTATCCGCGGCAGCCTGATACCTGTTGTCAAACGCGCTTAAAAGTCCGAGCAAGAATGCCTGCGGGGGCATCTGTCCGAATTGGACTTTGCTCATATTCATCGCTTCATCATAGTTCATTTTTTATCCTCATTAATTGCAAATAAATAGGTAACACATTACACATTTATAAATGTAATATGTTACCTATATTTTGTCAACCCTTTTATTATGTTATTACTTTATGCAAGCGGATTCACATAACGGTTTCGCTTTTTGGTACTCTTTCCGTATTGAATCGCTTTTACCGGACATCTGTTGATACATGAGCTGCACTTGCAACAGTTTTCTTTTGTCCAGACCGGTCTCTTGTTTTCCAGTTTTATAACCCGCTCGGGACAATTGCGTTCACACAGTCCGCATCCGGTGCAGGTATCCTCTGCGTAATACTTCTTTGTACCGGAACACATTTTATATCCCAGTCCCATCAGATCGGATATTACCGTTGAATTGCCGATGGAAGATTCTTTTTCTTCCTTAATATCTTCTTGGATACTTTTAATCACTTCATCAGCGCCGGAAAGTCTTTCACCGGCCTTATCCGTTCCGGGTATCTGATAGAACAACATGCCGTTGTCCGGCATCAGAAGTTCCTTGAAGTATGAAAGCTTAATTCCTTTGCTCGACAGAATCTTCTTTAAAACCGCAGATGCCTGTCCTGTTCCGCCGCCGCATGTGATCACGCTGTATACATAGCCCGGATTATTAACCTCCGCCTTTTCGAGGAATTCCCTAACTATCGTGGGAACCGTATAAAAATAGACCGGAAACACCAATCCGAGCTTTTCACCTTCTTCAAGCTCTACGATGAAGTTATTTTGTTTCATAAGATCTGCTATCGAAATCAATTTCTCATTTTCATTCGACAGCTTCTTTGCAACGTATAATGAATTTCCTGTTCCCGTAAAATATAAGATCATGTGATTTCCCCGCAGCCTTAATTCATTGGTATATCCTAAATATCATTGTACTCATTTATTACCGCAAAATGGGCAGTAAGTAAAATGCATGTTAAGATCCTCATCATATGGTCGAGCAAAATTCTATAATTTCTTCTTTTCTCGGTTCTACGTTTTCTTTGTATTCAACAGATGTCAGTCCCAGATGTCCCGCAGACTCTATCTCAAGGTGTCCGTAGAAGTGTTCAATGCTGCCGATGATCCTCTCACACTCCGGCATGTTAGGCCCCGTTCTCAAAGCAATGGAATAACCTTTCTTACTGGTTTTGATAGTAGCATGAGGTTCATGAGTATTACACCAGGGAGTGCACCTGTCTATAAATGCTTTGAATTGTCCCGGAATATCCGCCCAATATGAAGGTGAGACTGACACAATAATATCAGCCTCATCAAACTCACCCATAATATTCTGTATAACCGACGCATCACTCATGACACACTCAGCAGTATTGTGGCATGATCTGCAGCCTCTGCAGAACGCAAACTTATAATCATCTATGCAGATGCTCTTAACACTGTACCTTAATGATAATTGTTCCGAAACAATTCTAACGATTTCCGCTGTCGCTCCTGTTCGAACAGGACTGCAATTAATAATCAATGCGTTCATCATGTTACTCCGATTTAATTCCAATGGTACTAAGAAGTTTCATGCCCATATTATAAACCATTTTGCAGGCTTCTGCTTTAGGAAGCCTGTAATTGTCATACATCATCATAACCGCAAGCCCGTGGGTATATATTACGATGTCCTTAACGGTATCTCCGATGATCTTAGGTTTGATGTTATATTCCGCAGCAAGCAGTTTTGCCGCTCCGGGATCAAATTGCATGGAAAAGATACTGCCTTTGTCAGTCACCGGTTCACCTATTGTATCCATAGGATCATCAACACTGGTGAAACGGAACACGTTAGGGTGATCACATGCTGCGGAAATATAATATACTCCGGAAGCAAAGAAAGCATCGATTGCTTTTTTACCCTCCATTTGTGCAGGCAGATCTTCAAAAAGTTTTGCACCGGCATAATGGAACAGTTCCTTTTTTAGATCCGTCATGCTACCGAAATGCCAGGATACAGGCTGCGTCGAACAACCAAGCCTTCCCGCGATTGCCTTGATTCCGACAGCGCCGATGCCGGCCTCCTCAAGAATTTCATATGCTGCCTGAAGGATCATCTCTTTCGTGATCTGAGTTTTTCTTCCCATTTCGCACTCCCGTTTTATGAATATGGTTTATAATCAAGCGGCTTGTCACAACCAAGACCCGCAGCCATCTTTGCAAATCCCTTTTTGGCCATAGTCTTAAAAACAAATCCGACTATAAATCTAACATATGCCGGAAAAATCTCGGGGCCGGTGAACTTCTTACATGCTTCGGACTTAAAATCTCCGTTTACTGCAAACTCACGCCCCATGTCCTTGTAAGGCCCCGTAACCTTATTCCTCTGATCCTCATCGAAGAAACGAATACTGAAATTATCGCCCTTTACCAGCGTTCCCATGTACTCGCATCCGAGTTTACCGGCAAGCATCTCCAAATAAGCTTCACCGCAACGAAGCTGCACACCTTCCGCAAATCCGCTCTGCAGAATAAAAGCCATCTTCGAACCGTCGCTTTTTGGGGTGAGGGTTTCCAAAAACTCCATTAAAAGTCCGGGTATGCATTCCACATAAAGCGGTAATGCGATCAGAATGTGGGTATTCTCGTTATAAGCCTGTCGAATCTTGTCCCAGGATCCTTTATCCGATACTTCGTATTGTTCGAAAGTAGTTCCGTTTTCACACATTCCTTCCGTGAACTTCTCAAGTATCTTATCCGTGTTACTGAATTTTTTTATTCTGGGGCTTCCGTTTATTATCAGCACATGCATGATACGGCCTCCTTTATGTTGCTTCTTTCAAACACACCCAATGACTTTCTCTCAAAGTTCAGGGCTGCTCTTTCGTTCCAACGTTTAAGGTACTCTTTTTCACCATCTCCGAAATAGATAAGTCCAAGATCCGGTAGTTTATCATACCTGGCAACATGTCTCATCTGGTCACCGACAAACTGCAGATACATTGTTGCTATCGGGAGGATCCTGTCATAGATGTTCTTTCCTTTGTGGTCGATAAATCCGAGTGCAGTATCCGAAATGACCCACATCTGGTCAGCGTGGATGATCTTTTTAAGAATGATCTCATAGTCATCCTTGATCGAGCATTCCCCGGGCGTCTTAAGCCAGCAATAATTACATCCTATGCAATGGCTGATATTCATACTTCCGGCTTCGATTATCTCTACATCTGCGGTGTTTCCCGTCAGACTGTTTTTCAGTTCATCCGTCACAGAGGTATCGGTTGTGGTATTTATGATCAGTATCATATCTGTCAAATCCCCCTTTCAGTTTTAACAGAATGTTTTATGTAAATTAGTTTATATAAACATGTTTATATTATTACAACAAAGTATATCTGTCAAGCAATAAAATACCCGGAAGGCATTCACTCCCTCCGGGTTTAAGTTACATATATTCAATTTGCTAATCACATGCATAGAATTCAATCAATACAAGCTCGCTGCCTTTCTTAACGATTCGGAATATATCATTAACATTTCCTCTGATCAAAAATTCTTTCTTGTATCACCTTACATTTTTAAAACAATCATTTATAAAACCTACTCTTGCCTCTAAAGTCTTTTTGCTTATTGCTGCATCATAATTGGCATCGAACGCATGGAAGGTTCCAGGATTATCTACCAACACTGCTTTTAAAGCATTTGCTTTAGTGCTTTCATATAACAATTTGCCTTCATCATGCAGGCAATCAAATTCCTCAATCTCGATAAAAAGATTCTCCGGATCAATCTCCGAAGCTCTCTGCAGAGGAGATCTGTAATCCTGTCCGTTTAAAAACCGGTTCCAGAATATCCGGTTTGCTTTACCATCCCATACGGGAGTATCCGTAAACTTGTTAACAGATTCCGTTGAACAGGTATTATCAGTGACAGGATATATAAGCATAAGTCCACGAGGCTTACTATCGCATTCTTTTATACCCAGGTAGCATTCAACCGATAAAAGTCCGCCTGCCGAGTCACCGCCGATAACCATTCGATCAGGGTTGACTCCAAGTGATTTTGCATTCTCAAGAATATATTTGTAACCATCGATGCAATCATTTGTAGCATCGGGCCAGATATGCTCAGGCATAAGCCCATAGTCGATTCCTATTACCCTGCAGCCGCACTGCAATGCATACTGTTGTTCATAGTGATATTGAACATCCGTAGCCTTAAATACAAATCCGCCACCATGGATATAGTACAGACACGGTGTGACTTCATCTTTCAGCAATATCGGTGTGAACATGTGCATTGTCACATCGCCGACTTTCCATTCACGATATTCCAAAAGATTCTTATTGATCTTTGTCGGAAGAGTTGAAAGATATGTGTTTATAACCTTCACAAGCAAACGATTATTTGGCAGATGAAGATTTCTTAATTTTACTAATTCTTTATCAATCGGATATTTACTCAAAATCATTACCTCATTCAGCTTCTTCCGGTCAATCATCAGGAAGTTCCACTTCCTTCAAATATGAATCCGGCCTTACTTTCGACCACTTTACCTCATCACCTATTGTCACTATCCATTCCAATTTAAACAACATAGCACTATCAAATAATCCGTAATCGCCTCCAATTATCCTGATATAGTACCTTCTGAGCATAAAACCATCGTCTGTCTCTATAACATACTCTCCGACACATGGTGTATCACCGTAATCTGCACTTATCCTGGATGCGAAATAACTCCTGACGTCATCTTCCGCAATCTCACTTTTATCGGCACTTAAATATGTTATCTCTTCATTATACGGTGTGGATACATCTACCAATCGTTTGCTTCTTACAAGTGTGCCGTAATAAATCAGATCATCATCCGACATATCCAATATTTCTTCTTCACTTAACTCAGGAACAACCATGGGAGGTGCTTCCTGACATCCGATAACAAACACACAGATAAGCAGAAGAATTATTATGTTTGTTGTTAGATGACTTTTTTTCATAGGCATATTTAACTCTAACGTCATAATTCAAACAGATAATGCTGTTTTATAGTGCCGTCCTCTTCAAACTCATGTATTTCATTTTTCAAGTTCTGTTGAGACATGCGCTAATTCTATCTTTCCGATGCAATTCTCACCTTCAAAAGTCAGTTCAACAATGTACGGCATCCAATTAACAATCCTCAGAAAATCATTCAGTCCGAAAGAAGTGTCATAATAATTCAAAATCGTTGATAAGGCCGTTCCGTGCGTGCCTATAACAACGGTCTTTCCGGCATAGTCAGACAGCACTTCTTTAAGAGCCTCCACATTCCTCGACTGTACCGAAGCAAGGCACTCACCGCCTTCTTCCGCACATGAAAAATCGGCCCATCTTTTCTCCAGCCAGCCATCCTCCCAGGTGCCGACTTTACGCTCGCGGAATCGTTCATCGGTTTTTACAGACATCCCAAAATAATCCGCTATCGTTTGGATTGTATCCATGCTCCTCTTATACGGACTACAAATGAAAGCATCAATATGTGTATCTCTAAGGGTCTCAACAACAATTTCCCGACTTTTAAGTCCGAATTCAGTAAGCGGTCTGATCCTGTCATCTTCTCCATACCGGGACTGAGCATGACGTACAAAAATGATTTTGGTAATGTTTGGCATATGAATTCTAATCTTCCTGATCAGTTGGATCAAAATCATCTTAACACGATTTATTAACTCAAAAAAGACTGCCAAAGCAGTCTTTTTTAGCATTTGCATATGTAATCTCTAAATTTTCATCCTATAACTTCAGGTACAACATTTATAAGTTCAGGGAACGAATTGATGTAAGGAACTTCTGTATCGATCGTTCCGAAACCGTATTTAGCATGGATGAACTTATATCCCGCTTTAATGGTAGCGTCATAATCGCCCTGAATATCACCGATATAGCATGCATCGGTAAGATTGTTTCTCTCGGCCAGAAGTTTAATGTTCTCAGCCTTCTTAAGAAGGTTATTACCGTAGCATTCGATATCTTCTATCAGATCGTCTTCATGACCGTAGGGGATGCCGTAATGCTTAAGAAAACATTCTATATATCCAGCCTGACAATTGCTTACAATGTAATTATGATATCCCAGTTCTTTGAGCTTTCTCCAGGTATCTGTTATGCCTTCATAAAGAAGTCCGCCATGTTCACGAAGATAGTCTATCTCGTATTCCTGACAGGCGAATCTTAAAGTATCCCTCTCCTGTCCTTTTTCCGTAAAAGGAAAAAGAATATCCGCAATGACATCCATCGTCTTACCCATTACATTCTTGATGTCATCACGGGTGATTTCTATATCGGAATAACCTGCTTCGTGTATCTTAACAGTCCAGGACTTTGCCACATTTCCGGATGAGTCCCAAACCGTACCGTCCATATCAAAAATAATACCTTTTTTCATACCAATAAAAGATCAGATTTCAACTTTACCGGCGTCGCCCCAGACTCTTTCGAGATCATACATATCTCTTGAATCCTTATCAAAGATATGTACGACGAAATCGCCGTAATCAAGAAGAATCCAGTTTGCTGTGTCATAGCCTTCGATACCTTTATGAAGAATTCCCTTCTTACCGAGAGCTTCCTCAACACCGTCTGCAAGGGCCTGTATCTGTGAACGGTTGGTTCCCGAACAAATAACAAAGCAATCGGTTATGTCCGATACTTTGCTAAGATCAAGAACGGCAATATCCGTTCCTTTTTTATCTTCGAGTGCATCAACGATCGTTTTGATCTCTTTGGTGATATTCTCAGTCAAAAACTAAATCCTCCCGCTTCTAAGGTCTTCGTTAACCTTGATCTGATTCTTATAGAACTCATAAGCTGCTACCGAGGAAGGAGCAGGTTCATAGCCCTTCTTTACAACATAATCACGTACGCTTTCCATTATCCATAAAAGAGCCTGATCAATGTCGATAAAAGCTACTTTTCTTACGCGTTCCATTATCTCAAGATCTTTTCTGGTCGGTTCAATAAAATCCGCAATATAAACGATCTTTTCAAGAAGGCTCATATTGGGTCTTCCGACCGTATGGAATCTGATCGCATTTAATATATCGGGATCATCGATATCATACTTATCACGAGCGATGATCGCACCGCATTTGGAATGAAGAAGCGAATGATTATCAAGCTCTTCCTTAAGAGGCGGCTGCCCCGCTTTCTCCATGATCTTGATTTGTTCGCCGTGAGGGATGCACTTTGCGCAATCATGTAAAAGACCGGCAATCCTTGCATCAGTCACATCACATCCGTGTATGAAAGCAAGACATGCAGAGGTATACTCAACTCCGAGTGAGTGCTCAAATCTGCTCTGATCAAGATCCTTCTCAAGTGTTTTTCTGTATTCGATGATATCCTTGTTCATTATTTCTTAGAAGCCTTGGGAAGCTCAATCTTAGGGTTATCCTTGTTGGGCTTGTAAAGAACGATCTTACGTCCGATAACCTGAACAACGGTTGATCTGGTTCTTCCCGCAATGATCTCGGCAAGGGACTTTGCATCGTCTTCGCAGTTCTTAAGTACAGAGATCTTAAGAAGCTCGTTCTTGGCAAAAAACTCGTCAAGTGCTGCGATGGTCTCGGGAGTTACCGATGCTTTTCCGAGATTGAATGCAGCATCGATATCCATTGCAAGGCCTTTTAAATATGCTCTTTGTTTACTGGTTAATTCCATATTTCACCTATTTATAATATTCAAATGAATGACCGTACAGTCTTACAGTATCACCGTCTTTGATTCCAAGATCTTCGAGCTGTTCAAGCATTCCGTTATCTTTAAGGAATCTCTGGAAGAAAGCAAATCCCTTTTCGGAATCAAGATTGGTATAACCGAGCATCTTCTCAATCCTGGGTCCTTCGATAACATATTCGTCTTCTTCATCATCGAAGTAAACGGTGTAAGGATCTTCGTTATTCTTCAGACTGATCTCGGGATCATATTCCTGCTCGAAAGTCTTAACTTCATCGGGAAGTGTATTGATGAGATCCTGTGCCGCTCTGAGAAGCTCTTTGATACCGTCTCCCGTTGCAGCTGAGATCGTAAATACCTTGATACCCTTAGGTTCAAACTCGTCCTTCAGAGCCTGTACATTGCTCTCAGCCTCTTCATATGATGAAAAGATATCGGACTTATTTGCAGCGATGATCTGAGGCTTCTTTATAAGCTCGGGATCATATTTCTCAAGCTCAAGATTTATCTGTTTAACATCCTCGAGAGGATTTCTTCCTTCGGTTCCGGCAGCGTCCACAACATGAATAAGAACCTTGGTTCTTTCAACATGTCTTAAGAACTCATGACCGAGTCCGAGTCCGTCGGAAGCTCCTTCAATAAGACCGGGAATATCGGAAATAACAAATCCTGCTCCACCGATATTTACAACTCCGAGATTGGGCATAAGAGTCGTAAACTGATATCCTGCGATCTTGGGCTTTGCATTGGTACATGCCGCAAGGAGTGATGATTTACCCGCATTAGGGAAACCGACAAGTCCTACATCCGCAACAACCTTAAGCTCAAATATAGTCTCAAGCTCAAGTGCGGGCTGACCGGGCTGGGCATACTTGGGAGCCTGCATTGTCGAAGTGGCAAAATGCTGATTTCCGAGACCGCCTTTACCGCCCTTAAGAATGGTATATTCCTTGCAATCTCCGGACATATCGATGATAACCTTGCCGGATTCCGCCTCTCTTACAACGGTTCCGACGGGAACCTTAAGGATTATATCATTACCGTCCTTACCGCGGCAGTTCTTCTTACCGCCGTTTTCTCCGTTACCCGCAGCATACTTGCGGATATTACGGAAATCGATAAGCGTGTTGAGTCCTTCATCGACTTTAAGTATGACGTCTCCGCCCTTTCCGCCGTCTCCGCCGTCAGGGCCACCATTGGTTACGTATTTTTCTCTTCTGAAGGAAACGTGTCCGTCCCCTCCCTTACCGCTCTTAAGAATAACGCGGGCTTTATCGCAATACATAATTTTTCCTCATATCAAAACAAAACAATTCTTTTAATAACGGGGAAACGTCAGCCAATCCGTTATTAAAAGAAAGGACTCTGGCCGGTAGGGTCAGAGTCCTTGAAAATTACTGCTCTTCTCTGGGATAAACAGAAGCCTGTGTTCTGTCCTTACCTTTTCTCTCGAATCTGAGAACGCCGTCAACCAGCGCATAAAGAGTATCATCTCCGCCGATACCAACATTATTACCGGGGTGGATCTTGGTTCCGCGCTGTCTGTAAAGAATGTTTCCGGCAGTAACAAACTGACCGTCTGCACGCTTTGCGCCAAGTCTCTTGGATTCGGAATCTCTGCCGTTCTTGGTAGAACCGACACCCTTTTTATGAGCAAAGAACTGAAGATTCATTCTAAGCATTGTCGTTAACCTCCTGAATTTTTAC
>JAEEGL013663319.1_pt1 | contig 12217 bp, 7 predicted proteins | sample 9134231 | NCBI WGS metagenome assembly JAEEGL01 (sample SAMN16246548, study PRJNA631951) | gut metagenome | biome: gut microbiome; feature: rumen; material: fiber-attached | host: Bos | place: Iran: Karaj | collected 2018-10
AGGACTTGACCACAGATATCCGTGGGATTCCAACATAGACTTCGACGGCGATGGCTTCCTCAACATCGAAGAGTACCGGGCCGCCCTCAATAACGCCTCCATCGAAAACGATAGCGTGGAGAGCGCGCTGGTGACGCAGGTCGACGCCCTGCTCAACGACGGCTCCAAGACGCCTGATCTGGCCTATCTCCTCCGTGTCCGCAGGCCGCCAGAACAGCGTGCGCTGCCCTTCCGCCTGAAGCGCGTCAAGGATTCCGGCTCCCCCAATGACAGGAGCGTGTGGAAGGGCACCTTCACGGGGCTTCCGGGCGGCCGCGACCAGGACGTGAAAATCGGCGACGACATCCCCGGCACCGGCTACAGGCTGACCGGCTTCGGCGACGACAAGCTCAGCGTGCAGGTCGAGGACAGCAGCGGCACGGAATACAAGGTCGAGGCGGGCAAGGCCTTGACCGAGCGCAACTACACCATTGATTTCGTCTATCTGCAATCTCACGTCCGCGCCCGCCCGGTCGGCGCCAATACGCGTACTGCCGCGCAGATGCGCCAGCCTCTGACCGAAGAGCAGCGCGCCCACGCGCGCCAGCAGCGTGCCGCCCGTGGCGGCGGCATGATGGGCGGCGATGTCGGCATGATGGGTGGCGGCATGGACACTGGCTCCGGCAGCCAGACGCCCCTCTTCTTCAGCCTTCACGAGGGGGACAAGGTCTTCTTGGAGTTCACGCCCACTGGCAGCGCCAACCGCGGCGGCGAGCTGGGCGTGGGCGGCGGCGCGATGGGCGGTGCCGATGCCGGGCTGCGCGCCGAGGTCTACCGGGTGCTGCCCGTCGAGACGGTTGAGGTCCCGGCCGCCGAAGAGGGCGCCCAGCCCACCACACGCCTGGTTGTCCGCGTCCAGCGCATTTCGGCTCTGGAGGGCGGTTCGCCCGTGGGCAAGCCCATCGAGATTTTCGTCTTGGACAACTCTCCCAAGTCGCATGACTACCCGCGCGGCGGCGACGGCATGGGCGGCATGGGCGGCATGGGTGGCATGGGCCCTGGCATGATGTAGTCCTTCCACGGGAGCAATCCCCATAAACCGATTGAATTGAAATCATAAGCAACAAGTAGGGCTCGTTCCCCCGCCTCGGCGGGGGGCGGGTCGAATCCAGACAACAAAGGAAACTTTGTCTATGAAAATGACACGTGGCATACTCGCAGCGCTGCTGCTCGTTTTCTCTACCGCCGGACAGCTTGTCCTGCTCCAGCAATCGGCGGCACAAGAGACGCAACTGGCCGAGGTGAGCCAGAAAGAGGCGGAGCTGGCTCGTGCGGAGGCAGCGGCACAGGCCCTGGAAGGCGACATCATCCTTGCCAAGGACGGCAAGGAGGCCTACCAGAGGTGGCTGGAGAAGCAGACGACCGACTTCCTGCTGGCGCGCATCGCCGGGCGCCTCAAGGCGGTGGACGCCTCCATCGGCAAGATCAAGCAGGCTTTGGACAACAAGGGGCTTCCGGAGGCCCAGGCCCTGCTTGACGCCGAAGGCGAGACGGAGAAATTCATCACCGATGCCGACAACATCAACAAGTTGCTGAACACGCGCTCGACGCTGAGCGATACGCAGCGCGAAACCCTGACGGGCTATCGCCAGCAACTGGACAGCCTGCGCACGTCCATGCTTGACGCGCGTGCCGAACTGGCCAGCCAGCGCCAGCGCTTGAGCCAGACCCAGATCCTCGCCTCCGCGCAGGATGTCTTCGGGGCCGCCAGCGCGCAGCTTGCGGCGGCGGACGACGCCGTCAACAGCGCCCAGACCAGCTTCAGCCGTTCCGAGACGCGGCAGGCGATGGAGACATGCTTCGCCGCCCAGGACAAGTTGAAGGAGGCGCTTGACATCCTTCAGCACTACAAGGAAGACAGCGGCGCGAATTTCGCGGCGGTCAGCGAAGATTTTGACACGCTTGTCACCCGTGCCGAGAATCTGCGTGTCAACCTCTGCCTGATTCTGGCGGACGTCTATACGCAGTGCGCGCGCAATGAGACCAATAGCAATTGGAACCTGTTGGCCATCAAGGATCTCGTTTCGGCCATGCGTCTTTCCGACGCGGAGTTGCAGCGCCTTGTGGGCGAACGCGCGAAGGAACTCAAGGAAGACAAGCTGGCCGAGGCCATCACGCAGCTTGATCCGGACGACGAAATGAAGCTCGGCGACCGCCTGGCGTTGGAAGACGAGCTGAAGGCCTTGAGCCAGGTGGACACGCCTGTCCTCTCCGCCAGCAAGATGGACAAATACAGCAGCAGGGTCAAGGGGCAGTTCCGTCTGATGAACGAGCTGGCCCTCCAGGCGGCCACGAGCGAGGCCGCCCTCATGCCCGAGAAGGCCGACGACGACCTCAAGATCCGCACGGCTCTCAAGAGCGGCCAGCTCTATATGCAGAATGGCAGCTACTTCCAGGCCCGCGAGCAGTTTGAGCAGGTTCTTGTCAGGGATCCCTACAACATCCAGGCCATCCGCAGCATGGCCAAGCTTGACGCGGCCATGGAGCATGCCGCCAACGAGAAGCTGGATGCCCTCATCAAGGACCGCATTTCGGAAGTTCGCTGGGCCTGGTCGGAGCCTGTGACACCGCTGATGCAGGGGTCCGCCTCCACCAACAGCACCGACACCATCCGCAAGAGCGAGGATTCCCACGGCGTCAACAAGAAGCTTGATGAGATCGTCATCCAGCATCTGCATATTGACAACGAGACCCTGGGCGATGTCCTGAACGAAATCCTGCCGCGTCAGATCAAGCAGGCCGACCCCGAGGGCGAGGGCATCAACATCGTTCCGATGCTGCAGCCCATGGCTGACGCCGGCGACGCCGGCTACATTCCCGCCGGCTATGCCAGCGGCAATGGCGAAGGCGGCACCGGTGGTGGCACTGGCGGCGAAGGCGGCACCGGCGGCGGCCGCATGATGAATGGCGGCGGCATGGGCGGCGGCATGGGCGCCGACCCCGGCATGGGCGGCGGCATGGGCGCTGGTATGGGCGCCGGCATGAACGACATGGCTTATGGCGACGGCATGGGCACCACTTCCAGCCTCGTCAACAGCGCCAGCGCCTTGGCCACTGCCGAGGACCTCTCCCAGAAGATCGTCAACCTGAACCTCACCAACATCACGCCTCGGGAAGTGCTGGACATGCTGGCCTTCCAGTATGGCGTCCGTGTCCGAATCTACAAGTCCTCCGTCATCGTGGCCCATCGCTGGATCGAGATGGATTCCATGGAGACCCGCTTCTACAATGTCGAGGCCGGTGTCTTTGACACGCCCCGCACCCGCTCCAAGATGTCCAGCCTGCCCTCCTCCTTCGGCGGCAGCGGCAGTGGCGACAGCGACAGCGGCGGCAGCAGCAGCAGCGACGACGACGATGACGACGACGATGACGACGACGATGACGACGACGATGACGACGACGATGACGACGACGACAACAGCAGCGACAGCGATGGCGGCTCGAACGGCCAGTCCTACCGCTACTACGCCAAAAAGCACGAGAGCCAGAAGTACGGCAAATACTACCATGTGGAGCGCATCTTCCAGGCCATGGGCGTTCCTCTGGCGAACGGCGCCTCCATCACCTACTACCATCGCCTCGGCAAGCTGATCGTCCACCACACGCCTGAATACCAGCGCGTCATCGCCGAACTGCTTGAGGAACTCAACAAGCAGCCGCAGCTGGTTTCCATCGAGGCCAAGTTCGTTGAAATCGCGCAGACGGATCTGGAATCCCTGGGCTTTGAGTGGAGCTTCAACGATGGCGGCTATACCTACCGCAGCGCCAGCGCGGACACCAAGCCCGCCCTGGTCGATGGCCGCGGCACGGCCCACACCGGCAATTTCATGATGGGCGTCGCCACGCAGCGCCTCAGCGACAACATCAAGATTGGCAACGGCGTGCGCTTCATCAACGAAGTCCTGCCGAACGCCTCCGTCGCCGACTCCCTGGTGAATGTCTACTCCGTCCTGGGCAACTACGCCTTCAGCACGGTCATCCACGCGCTGAAGCAGTCCTCCAATACGGATGTCCTCTCCGCGCCGAAGGTGACTACCGTCTCCGGCAAGACGGCCCAGCTGAAGGTCGTCACGCAGCGCAATTTCGCCAGCGCGTGGAACAACGCCGAGTTCAACACGACGACCACCGACGGCGTCTCCACCACCAACTACACGCCGCCGACCCCCAGCGCCTGGAAGACCGTCTCTCTGGGTGTGCTGCTTGACGTGACCCCCACGGTCTCTCCCGACAACTTCTCCATCAGCCTGGAGGTCATGCCGGAAGTCAACGAACTGGCCGACTGGGACAACACCTACAACAGCACCTCCATTGTGAATGGCCAGATCGTGGAGAACATCTTCACGCAGCCCATCTTCACCTCCCGCCGCATCATGACCCAGCTGGTCGTCTTCGACAACGAGACCGTTGTCATGGGCGGTCTGCTCCAGGAGAAGCTGCAGCGCTTCGAAGACAAGATCCCGCTGCTGGGCGACCTGCCGCTGGTCGGACGTCTCTTCACCTCTACCGGTGAGCAGAGCGTCAAGACGAACCTGATGATGTTCGTCACGCCCCGTCTGGTCAAGCCCGACGGCCAGCCCGTGCGTCCCAACGAAATCCGCGGCCTGCCTGACTTCAGGCACTAGGCGGACGCCTCCGGCGGCGGGTTCGCCCGCCGCCCCGCGAGGATCATTCCTTCCAAGGCATCCCCCACGGGATGCCTTTTTTTGCGCCAAAAAGTCCCGCTCCGAAAAGTGCGTGGCGCCGGCGCACCCGCCGTCGGATCTTGCGTAGCGACGGCGCCCCGCCGTCGAAAAACAGTTCATTCACCCATGTCCGAGAAGGGAAGACAACATCGCAAGGGAACGCCATCGGCCCCGTCGCTGGAAGACGCCGTCGCCTTTGACGACATCTTCCCCGAGATAGACGCGGACGATCCGCGCCGGAGCGTCGCCGACGAGACACCGCAGCCTGACGAACGCGCCGTCAGGCGCGAGCGCGAAGCCGCCCGCGAACTGCGCGATTCCTCCTGGTGGAAGAATCAGCTGGCCAAAGGGGTCTGCCACTACTGCGGGCAGCGTTTCAGCCCTGCCGAATTGACCATGGACCACATCGTTCCCGTCAGTCGCGGCGGCCGCAGCGTCAAATCCAACGTCGTCCCCTGCTGCAAGGCCTGCAACAACCGCAAGAAGTACCTCCTTCCTTCTGAGATGGTTACAACAATGACGCCAACCCTTCAGGAACAATTCTACCGCCTCATCGTTTCGGCTTCAACGGAACTGCCGGAGGACATCTGCAAGGTGCTGGCGTCGGTCGCCGACAATGAGGCCGAGGCCTCTCCTGCGCGGCAGACATTGGAGACCATCAACCAGAATGCCGCCCTTGCGGTGGAGAGGCGCCTGCCGCTCTGCCAGGACACCGGCCTCATCAACTTCTACATCTCCGCGCCGGACGGTACGCCGCACAGGCCCATTGAGGAGGCGGCGCGGGCGGCTGTCGTGCAGGCGACGGCGGAAGGGCTTCTGCGGCAGAACTGCGTCGAGGTGCCCTCGGGGCGCAACACGGGCGACAATCTGGGGAGCGGCAATCCTGCCTTCCATTGGGATATCGCCGAAGAGGGCGCGCCTGTCAATGTGACGCTGCTTCTGAAGGGCGGCGGCTCCGAAAACGTGGGCGTGCAGTATTCCCTTCCAGACAGCCGCCTGAACGCGGGCCGCGACCTGGAGGGTATCCGGCGCTGCGTCTTGGACGCGGCCTTTCAGGCGCAGGGCAAGGGCTGCGCGCCGGGCGTCTTCGGCGTGGCCGTCGGCGGCGATCGTTTGGGCGGCTACGAGGAGGCCAAGCGGCAGTTGCTGCGCCGCATCGGCGAACGCAGCGCGGACGCGGCTCTCGCGGCGCTGGAAGAGCGTCTTCTGACTGAAATCAACGGCTTGGGCATCGGGCCGATGGGGCTTGGCGGCCGCACGACGGCGCTAGAGGTCTTCATCGGCTGCCGCAACCGCCATCCCGCCTCCTACTTCGTCACCGTCTGCTACAACTGCTGGTGCTGCCGCCGCCAGACCATCGTACTTGAATAACGTTCTATAAGGAATAGAGCCATGCCGAAACTGCTTCAGACAATCATCCTTCTGGTCTGCTCCAACTGCTTCATGACCTTCGCGTGGTACGGCCATCTACGCAATCTGAAGGGCAAGCCGCTTCTGGTGGCGGTCGTCCTCTCGTGGGCCATCGCCTTCTTCGAATATCTGCTGCAGGTGCCGGCCAACCGCATCGGCGCCTCGCAATACAGCGTGGCGCAGCTCAAGATCCTGCAGGAGTGCATCTCCCTGTCGGTCTTTGTTCCTTTCTCCCTCCTCTATCTGCGGGAGCGCTGGAGCTGGAACTTCCTGTGGGCCTCCCTCTGCATCATGGGCGCGGTCTTCTTCGTCTTCCGCGACCACTGAACTGCGCCCTTCGGCTTGCAAACTTGCGAAAGACGCTTATTTTATGCGCAATGAACCACTCCATGGCACATTTCGAGAACGCCTATTGGCGGTGGCGTCGCTTCCATAGCGTCGCGGCCGATGGGTGTCTTGTGCTGTAGAGAAGAGGGCCCGAGAGGGCACATCAGAGCACGAAGGTCGAGACGGTCTCCAAAAGGAAGCCGTCTTTTCTTTTTCCACCGAGCCGGAGGCGACGCGCCAGTCGCCCCCGGCCTTTTTTTTGTTCCCGAAATTCCGAAGTCGAATAGAAGTCCCAACAACCAAAGAGGAAAAGAAAGATGAAAACGTACGACACGCCCTGCAAGCTGCTGCTCACCGAAGACGAGATGCCGAAGGCCTGGTACAATGTGAAGGCGGACATGGCGAACAAGCCGGCGCCGCTGGCGAATCCCGCCACCATGCAGCCTGTCACCGCTGAGGAGCTCAGCCATGTCTTCTGCGACGAACTGGTCAAGCAGGAACTCGACGACACCACGCCCTACATCGAAATCCCCGAGGAGGTCCGCCGCCTCTACTGCCTCTACCGCCCCTCGCCGCTCATGCGCGCCTACCGCCTGGAGGAGAAGCTGCAGACGCCCGCCCGCATCTTCTTCAAGTTCGAGGGCAACAACACCTCCGGCAGCCACAAGCTGAACTCCGCCATCGCGCAGGTCTATTACGCCAAGAAGCAAGGGCTCAAAGGCGTCACCACGGAGACCGGCGCGGGCCAGTGGGGCACCGCCGTCTCCATGGCCTGCGCCTTCTTCGGCCTGAAGTGTCAGGTGTACATGGTCAAATGCTCCTACGAGCAGAAGCCCTACCGCCGCGAGGTCATGCGGACCTACGGCGCGGAGGTGACGCCGTCCCCCTCCATGAACACGGAGGCGGGCCGTCGCATTCTCGCGGCGCATCCGGACACCATCGGCAGCCTAGGCTGCGCCATCTCCGAGGCGGTCGAGGCAGCCGTGACCACGCCCGACACGCGCTACATCCTCGGCTCCGTCCTGTCACAAGTCCTTCTGCATCAAAGCGTCATCGGACTTGAGACGCAGGCCGCCCTGAAGAAGTACGGCATCAAGCCGGATGTCATCATCGGGTGCGCGGGTGGCGGCTCCAACTTGGGCGGCCTGCTGGCTCCCTTCATGGGTGAACAACTGCGCGGCGAGGCGAAATACCGCTTCGTGGCGGTCGAGCCCGCCGCCTGCCCGAGCTTCACGAAAGGCGAGTTCAAGTACGACTTCTGCGACACGGGCCGTGTCTGCCCGCTGGCCAAGATGTACACGCTGGGCAGCGACTTCATGCCTTCCGCCATCCACGCGGGCGGCCTCCGCTACCACGGCATGAATCCCACGCTGTCGCAGCTCTACCATGACGGCATCCTTGAGGCGCGCACCGCCCGCCAGCTTGATGTCTTCAAGGCCGCCACCCTCTTCGCGCGCACGGAGGGCATCCTGCCCGCGCCCGAGAGCAGCCACGCCATCGCCGCCGCCATCGACGAGGCCACGCGCTGCCGCGAGGAGGGCAGGGCCGAGAACATCGTCTTCGGCCTCAGCGGCACCGGCTACTTCGACATGCTCGCCTACAGCAAGTTCAACGACGGCCAGATGGTCAACGACGACTGATGGCAGTTGATGGATTTTTCGATGCCGGGTGGACAATCGGTGGTTAAGATCTTATATTTAAGGCATTGTCCACGCGGCATCCGGCTGCATGGCAATCATTCAACCAAGGAGTTTTCAAGACATAGAAAAAGCGTTTTCTCTCTTCTGACATAGCCAGTCACTACAATTGACTGGAGTTGTGCTTTGTGATCAACAGAAATTAGGACCTTTTGTCAATCATACGAAAGCACACGGTGGAGCGCTCTGCTTTGAGTGTCTCTTTTCGTGCTTTCGTAAGGTCGTCCTAAACCTCTGTCGATCACGAAAAAGAGACACTCTTTTTTTTGTGTGCGGTTAACGGGAGATTTTCAATGGCAATTGTAGATGTTGTAAAAATTGATGTTCCTTCTGATGATTATATCGTCCAGAAATTTGATTCTGGAAAACAATGGGAACTTGCTCTTGGAAGTCAACTTGTCGTTAATGAAGGGCAGGAGGCCATTTTTGTCAAAGGCGGTATTGCCCTGGACACCTTTACTCCTGGAACGCATACACTAGTTTCTGGCAATGTTCCGTTGCTGAACTCCATTCTTAAGATACCGTTTGGAGGCGTGACCCCATTTACAACAGAGGTTTGGTTTATCAATAAGACAGTCAAGCGCAATATGCCATGGGGAACTCCTCAACGCATTCCCGTCATGGAACCGCAGCTTGGTTATCCAATTAACGTGGGGGCCTGTGGGCAGTGGGGATTCAGAATCGTTGATTCACGCAGTTTTGTGACACAACTAGTTGGGGCTCAACTTGGTGCTGATTCTCAAAAGGTCTATTCATATTTCATAGGAGAAATACGAGAGAAGTTTGGACAAACCATCAATTCGCTTCTGTCTGCAGGGAATCCCTTTTTTACTATCAATTCCCGCTTGACTGAAGTTGCAAACATGGTCATTGAAGCAATACATGAAGAGTTTGAGCGCTTTGGAATTGAACTAGTCAATTTTAATATCACCAGCGTCAATATACCACCAAAAGAGATGGCTCAGATTCAGACCGTGATGGCCAAAAAGATGGAAATGCAGCAACTCGGGGATGTGAAAGTCGGACAAGGTTATGTTGCCGCCAAAAGTCTTGAAATCATGCAAACAGCCGCACAAAACCAAGGTGGCGCAGGTGCTGTGATGGGAGCCGCGACAGGAATGGGATTAGGTATCGGGGCTGGTTTGCCCTTGGCTAATTCGCTAGCCCAAGCTGTGACGCCGGCAATTCAGGCCACTCAACAGAGTACCAATCCAGAATCTCCAGCCAATAAGCTTTTGTCATTGAAATCATTGTTGGACAATGGATTGATTACTCAAGATGAATATAACACGAAACGTGCAGAAATAATAGCGTCAATATAACATAGCGAGAATAGGAAATGCTTAAAACAGACCAAATCGACACTTCGGCACCATCTCAAAAGAGCAAATGGTGGTTACTGCTTGCATGCATGCTTGTGTTTTTATTGTTGCCTCTTCTCTGCTTTCATTCTGAAGGCGAGGAAGAACATTTCTTTACTCGTAGCCATTTGTTCTGGTTTCACATCGTATGGTTTGAGTGCATCTTCCTTGCCTTATGGCAAGCATTCACAGGAAGTCATATTGCAAAACTGCTCAATCAGCGTCAACAAACTGGTGGCGCAAATGTGGCGGTTGCCTACTTATGGTATAAGGCAAGTATGATTTCCGCGCTATTATGGGCATCGAGTATATTTATTCCTGCAAAATCCAGCTGGCAAGTTTTACCAATACTCGTTCAGGGAGTGGTAATTGTGCTATTTGCATTACTGACTTTTCTTACACCCAAAACAAAGGAATTGCAGATGCAAGGAATGGAAATACTCCCAGAAAACGTTCCAACTCCTCCGCAATTGGCGAATAGGATTCTAGAGATTATTCCTGATGGTTGCTCATCTGAAATAAGAAATCAAATCAGACGGATTTCAGAAAAAGTACGCTATTCTCTACCCCAAGTGGGAAAAATCAGTTCCTCTCAAAAGTATCTGCAACTTGTTGATTTTGTTTCAAAATTAGATTGTTCCAAGGAAGAGGAATCCATCTCTTCTTCCTTACGCAACATTTCCAATCTTGTCATTCAGGTTTCCAACGAATGTAAACAATAAGAGGTGAAAAACATGAAAACTGCCTGTCCTAAATGCGGCCAACACTTTGAGATTGAACAAGAAAATATTGGGTGTACAGCACAATGTTCTAGTTGTGGAACAGATTTTGTTGTCCAGGCCCTTCAAGAGAATCAGACCTTGTCCTTTTCTCAATCTACCATGCAAAACAAAAACACGATTCCATCTACCCCACAGCCTCCTTCAGCCTTTGTAGAACAACCGACTTCACATATGAAACCTTTGACTTGTGAAATGTGCGGAAGTACTAATATAATGAAGCAGGATGGAGTTTTTGTATGTCAGTCTTGCGGGACAAAGTATTCTGTCGAAGAGGCCAAAAAGATGATGATTGCCGGAACCGTAAATGTAGCGGGAACTGTTACGGTGGATAATAGCGCTTTTGTTAAAAAATATCTTTCAAATGCGAGACGTGCGTTAGACAAGGATGACTGGGAAGAAGTCGAAAAATATTATAATATGGTCGAACAAAATTCCCCGAATAATATTGAAGCCGTATTCTTTAGTTCATTTGGAAAAGCAATGCTTTCTCTAACAGATACTGAGTATTTCAAAAGAGAACAAAAATTCAACGTGTTGAACAAGTCAATCTCTGTAATCAACGACTATTATGAGGTCACATCTGAAGATAAAGAAGCGGTTTTACGTAAAATATGTAATGCTGTTGAGCATATGTATTCTGTGCAATATGTTTTTAATCCAAATGCAGTGGGTACTGTAGTGGGATCGAAAAAATGGTGTAAAAATCTATTAAAATCTGTGAAAGAAGCAGTAATAATTGAATTAAAACAAATACAGGAAGTTCATAAAGATGAAAACTATATACAAGAACTGATTGATAAGTTGTCGAATCTTGCTTTTGCCGGTGCATGTTATATAGCAACATCTGTTTATGGTTCGTATGACTGTCCTCAAGTATGGACTTTAAGGCGATATCGTGACAATAACCTTGCATCTAATTTGTTGGGGAGAGTATTTATTCATATTTATTATGCAGTAAGTCCGACCCTTGTTCGTTTGTTTGGAAAATCAGACTGGTTTAAGAGTTTCTGGAAAAAACGTCTTGACAAAATGGTATATAAACTCAAATCTGAGGGAATAAGTGATACCCCATACAGAGACCGGATTTGGTAACTTTTTTCAAGATAATTTGGGCTGCGGCCAGCTCGTGTAGAACTCAAAGAACGGAAGAACTTGGTGGCATCTCTCCATCAGGTGATGCGCCTCAAAATCGCGCACGGGCTCAGACGGCATTTGGCATTGGGATTGTGACGTTTGTTTGTGACCAGTGTCAATTTGGGTGTTTTGCCCAATGCTCCTCAGCTATTCCGGCACAAATGATCCAATATTGATTTGTCAAGCAGAAAGTCGATGATGCCGACGTAGGAAATGCCGTTGTCATCGGTATAGAATGGCTGGTCAACGGATGTGACGACTAGCTTTCGGAAAGAGTCCTTTGTGTGTCTCAGGGAGAGTGTTTCCTGGGTTCTCTTGGCGTCGGACGACATATCCCATGCGCTTTGAATGTATAGCTTTTCAAGACCCATGTTGACGACAAAGTCAATTTCATGCTGTCTCTTTTCCTTGACTCCCGCTTTCCGTGTCTCAATCTCAACGACACCGACGTCAACCTGGGCGCCTCTGCTTATCAGTTCGCCGTAGATGACATTTTCCATTAGGTGCGTAAACTCTGTCTGACGATAATTCAGCCTTGCATTTCGGAGTCCCACGTCCTCCACATAGTACTTTGATGGATAGGAAAGGTATCTTCTCCCCTTCACGTCATATCGTTCCGCTTTTTCAAAGAGATACGCCTGCTGGAGATAGGTGATGTAGGATTTCACGGTATTGACGTTGCTTTCTATTTTCTGTGTAGATTTCAGCGTATTCACCAGGTTCGTCAAGTTGGTGAGGCTTCCAATGCTGCTCATTAGGACATCGACAATGTATCCAAGCAAAAC